>Ga0181520_10000435_pt1 | contig 92406 bp, 76 predicted proteins | sample PEATcosm2014_Bin_29_FD_132451 | JGI IMG/M metagenome (GOLD analysis project Ga0181520, IMG submission 132451) | Peatland microbial communities from MTU Mesocosm Facility, Houghton, MI, USA - PEATcosm2014_Bin02_30_metaG | ecosystem: Environmental > Terrestrial > Soil > Wetlands > Peat | place... | reverse complement strand
GTTTGGGCGCGGCGGGTGCCGAGGGGGTCGTCGAAGTAGAAGTGGAGGCCATCCTTGTCATAGGTTCCGAGGAGCTTGCCGCCGGCCCAGATGTTGGCGTGCTGCCAAGTGAGCGCGGTGGTGGAGGAGTTGGCGGAGCTGGAGGTGGTGGCGGAGTTGGCGTCGCCGATGCCCATCTCGGTGAGCTGCTCGCCGCCGAGGCCGACCACCTGCGGTGGGGCCAGTGGTCTTCGGCCTGGGGCGCTGCTGCCCGCGATGAAGTTGAAGTTGAACGTGCCCATCATGGAATCAGTATAACCAAGCAGAAACGGCAGAATCGTAGCTTGCCGGGCCAGCCACTACACTATCTACACGTATGGCTGACCCACAAACGCATTCCGATACCATCGCCGCCATCTCGACGCCGCCGGGGCGCGGGGGCATCGGAATTGTGCGCCTGAGCGGACCGGAGGCCGCGGAGATCGCCGCGCAACTCGTCAGCCTGCGCCAGCCGCTGGAGCACGCGCGGGCGCGGCTGGCCGATGTGCTCGATGAAGACTACGGCATCGATGCCGCGCGCATCGACGAGGCGGTGGTGACGTTCTTTGGCGCGCCGCACTCGTACACCTCCGAAGATTTGGTGGAGATTGCCGCGCACGGATCGCCGGTGGTGCTGGAGCTGCTGCTGAAGCGGGCGCTCGCGCTGGGCGCACGGCTGGCTGAGCCGGGCGAGTTCACGCAGCGCGCATTTCTCTCAGGCAAGCTCGATCTCACCCAGGCCGAGGCCGTTCGCGATTTGATTGCGGCGCAGACGCTGACCCAGGCGCGCGTGGCTGCCAGCCAGATGGGCGGCGCGTTGAGCCGTCGCGTCGCGCCGGTGAAGCAGGCTCTGATGGAGTTGATCGCGCTGCTCGAAGCGGGCATTGATTTTGCCGAGGACGATGTGGACGTAACGCCGCAAGCCGAGATTGCGCGGCGCATCGGCGAACTGAAGCCGCCGCTCTCTCAGCTCGAAGCCTCCTTCGCGCGCGGGCGAATCGTTCACGACGGGCTGACGCTGGCCATTGTGGGACGACCCAACACCGGCAAGAGTTCGCTCTTCAATTGCCTGGCCGCGCGCGACCGCGCCATTGTGACCGCAACTCCCGGCACCACGCGCGACACCATCAGCGAGCGGATCTCTCTGGATGGGATTCCGCTGGAGTTGGTGGACACGGCCGGGCTGCGCGAGAGCTTGGAGGAGGCCGAGCAGTTGGGCATCCAGCGCAGCCGCGAGGCGCTGGCCGAGGCCGCGCTGGTGGTGATCGTTCTGGATGCCACTGCACCGCTCAACGATGAGGAACGCCGCCTGCTGGCCGCCGTCGAGGGCCGTCCCGCGCTGGTGGCCGTGAACAAAATCGACTTGATTGAAGCAGGCCGCCCGCTGCCGGATTGCGCCGGCGTACCCGCGCTGGCCACCTCGGCGTTGACCGGCGCGGGCATTGCCGAACTGCGCGAGCGCATTCTCGAATTGGCCACGGGCGGAGCCGCCGCCGAGCCGGGAATGCTGACCAGCCTGCGCCACCAGCAGGCCATCGCCGCTGCGCTCGCGGCCCTCTCTGACGCCGCGCAAGCCAACGCAATATCCATCCCTCACGAGATGATTCTGATCGATCTCTACCGCGCTCTGTGGGCGCTGGACTCAGTGACCGGCCAGACCACCCCCGATGAGATTCTGAATCTTATCTTTTCCACATTCTGCATTGGGAAATAGCCTGACATTTTGCGAGGCGCGGAAGAGTCTGGAAAAAATCTCACATTTGTCCGGGGAACGAATAATTACCGGTTTGCCTGCTGGATCTGCTCATCAATCACGCGCCGCAAATCCGCGGGGGAATAAGTCGGCGACTTGATGACCTTGCCGTCCGGGCGCTTGTGAATCTTCAGTATTGGCTTCCAATCGCCATGATGGGCATTGGCGTCTTGCGGATGAACCAGCTCAGGGCCAGCACCCCGTTCGAGAACCGCGTCGCAAAGGCTGCAATGCGGCCAGGCCTTGCTCATGTTGCTGCGCTGCACCTCATCCCAGGCAGGCTGAGCCTTTACGCCCGCGGCATTGAGCGCGCCATAAGTGACAACGAGCTGGTCGATGCAGCCATCCACGTATTCCGGCAGGTCAGGCTTGCCGTTAGGGTCATGCACGACGCCGATGTCATCAATGACCGCGCGCTCCGCTTCGCTCTTCGATCCGGCAACAGTCATCGTGACCGTGCAACCGCAGCCCTTGACAAATTCGAGAGCTTCTTCAAAGACCAGCCGCGCGCGAAGCAGGCGCGTCTCCGGGTCAGGCATCTCGGGAGATTGCCTCACCTGCTGATTGAACTGTTTCATCAGGGTCACGATGTCTTCCTGCGGGCGATAGAGCTTATCGGTCATTCAATCCTCAATTCATTTTGCCCGCTGATGGCTGGCAGGCGGGCATTGCTCTGGTGCATGGAAGGTTCCACCGCGCCTGCATTCTTCAACGAATCACCGCATTCCCTTCGGCAAATCACAGACGAAATGAGCTGTATCGCTGGCTAGACGTTGGCGCAATTGTAATTGATGCGGCGTTGCCTTCGGAAGCATGGTCGACGCCGAGGCAGGGCAATCGCACGAAGGGAAACCCTCGACGGTCTCGTTACTATTTAATTACCTGCAAAATCTTTACGCCAAAATGCATATTTCAAGGGGGGGAGGGGGGGTACCTCAAGGCAGGGGTTAGGGGTTAGGAACTGCCTGGTGCTCAGGACTTGGTTCATGCTTCCATTGTGCACTCTGTGTGGGAAATGATCTGCAAAATAACTTCATTCGATTGCCTTGGACGCCCAGGGAGCGCCCGATTCGCTTACAATGATTCCGGCTATAATTCATACGCTTTGGACGCGCGAAACCTTTTCCGGACCTCAACCGTCCGAAGAAACGCGGTGGGTCAGTTTGTTTTCTGCTCGGAATGGTCCAACAAAAAGCAGATAACTACCCGTACAGCGGCAGACTCCAAGCTGTAAGCGATCTTTATATGTCCGCGCAACGGACATACATTCAAGAGAAACGACGGGAATCGACACTATGTCCATCGAAGGCACTCCAGAGACCCCTCTGGCCGCTAACGGCATTCACTCTCCTACCCCTCATAAGGGTTCCTCGCTACGCACTGTCTTATACCTGGTTCTGGTCGCGGCCTTGGGCTTGATCGTCTGGAAGATTTACCAGAACAACCAGGCATCCAAGAGGCAAGCCAACAGCCAAGCCGCGGCGCTGCTGAATCGACCGGTGCCGGTGCAGGTGGCAGCCGCCGAGCAGAAGCCGATGCCAGTCTTCCTGACCGCGCTGGGCACGGTCACTCCCTATATGAGCGTCACCGTGAAGGCCCGGGTGAGCGGCGAGCTGGAGCCGGTCAAGTTTACCGAGGGCCAGCAGGTGCGGCAGGGCGAGACCATCATGGTCATTGACCCCAGGCCTTACCAGGCCGCTCTGGATCAGGCCAAAGGCAATCTGGCGCACGATGAAGCATTGTTGAAAAACGCCCAGGCGGAGTTCAAGCGGTATACGGCGCTCTATGCGGCAGGCGTGGTTTCCAAGGAGACGCTGGACAGCGACGAGGCCACCCAGGGCCAGTACCAAGGGGCGATCGAGTCCGACAAGGCAGCTATCGAGACGGCGCAGTTGCAGCTCAGTTGGTGCTCGATCCAGTCGCCCATCAGCGGCAAGATCGGCCTGCGCCTGGTGGATCCCGGCAACATCATCGCGGCCGGCACCACCAATCTGGTGGTCATCAACCAGTTCCAGCCCATCGCCGTTTACTTTACGCTGCCCGAGGACGAACTGCCCCAGGTGCTTCATAAGCTGAACGCGGAAAAACACCTCGCGGTCGAGGCCTACGATCAGGGTGACACTCAGAAGCTGGCGTCGGGCTACCTGCTCACCGCCGACAACCAGATCGACACCACCACCGGAACCGACAAGCTGAAGGCGGTCTTCGACAACAAGGATCAGGCGCTGTTTCCCAACCAATTCGTCAACATTCATTTGGTGCTCGAAGAGCGGCCCAATGCGATTGTGATTCCCTCGGCGGCCATCCAGACCGGCAATCAAGGCTCGTATGTATGGCTGGTCGATACCGACGCCGCCAGCAAGAATTCGACGGCCAGAATCCAGCCGGTGAAGATCGCCCTGGCCGAGGGGCAGGTGACGATCCTCGACAGCGGCTTGCAGTCCGGCCAGCAGGCGGTGGTGGACGGCGCAGACCGGTTGAAGCCCGGACAGATTGTGACCGCGGCCGCAGCTAAACAGCGCGGTGGGCAGGCGGCAAACCCCAGCGCGGCAGCGGGCGCGGCAAACGGAAAGCAGGAAGATAAGAGGGCAAAGCAGTGAGCGTCAGCCCCTCCCGGCCATTTATTCTGCGCCCGGTAGCGACCTCGCTGCTGATGGCGGCGATTCTGCTTGCAGGCTTTGTCGGCTACGAGCAGTTACCGGTCTCAGCGCTGCCCGAAGTGGATTACCCGATCATACAGGTGCTCACCTTCTATCCTGGCGGCGGGCCGGAGGTGATGGCCTCGTCGGTCACAGCGCCCTTGGAGCGCCAGTTCGGCCAGATGCCGGGACTGAAGCAGATGACCTCGGTCAGCAGCGGCGGCGGCTCGGTCATAACTCTGGAGTTTAATTTAGACGAGAATATTGACGTGGCCGAGCAGGAGGTGCAAGCGGCCATCAACGCGGCCAACAGTTTTTTGCCCGCCGATCTGCCCAACCCTCCGATCTACAGCAAGGTCAACCCCGCCGACGCGCCGGTGATGACGCTGGCGCTCTTCAGCGACTCGCTGCCCCTGGACAAGATCGAAGACGCGGCTGACACCAACCTTGCGCAGAAGATTTCGCAAGTCACCGGCGTCGGTTTGGTTTCGATTGCCGGAGGTCAGAAGCCCTCGGTGCGCATTCAGGCGACCCCCGCGCAACTGGCCGCCTACAACCTGAGCCTGGAAGACCTGCGCACTGCTCTGGCCGCGGCCAATGTGGACCAGGCCAAGGGCACGCTGAACGGCTCGCGCCAGTCGTACACCATCGGCGCCAACGATCAGCTGCTTTCCAGTAATGATTACAAGCCGGTGATCGTGGCTTATCGCAACGGGGCAGCGGTACGCGCCTCAGACGTGGCCACCATCGTCGATGCCGCCGAAAACTCCCAGCAGGCCGCATGGATGGACCGCCAACCGGCGGTGATCGTCAACATTCAGCGCCAGCCCGGCGCCAACATCATCGCCGTCGTGGACCGCATCAAGAAACTGCTGCCGCAGTTGCAGAGCAGCCTGCCGGCCTCGGTGCAGGTGCGCGTGCTCACCGACCGCACCAACACCATTCGCGCCTCGGTTCTCGATGTCGAGTTCGAGCTGATGCTTACCATCGCGCTGGTGGTGATGGTGATCTTCCTCTTCCTGCGCAATCTGGCGGCCACCATCATTCCCTCGGTCGCGGTGCCGCTGTCCATCGTAGGCACCTTCGGGGTGATGTACCTGCTCGGCTACTCGCTGAACAATTTAACTCTCATGGCGCTGACCATCTCGACTGGCTTTGTCGTGGACGACGCCATCGTGATGATCGAAAATATCTCGCGTTTCATTGAAGAAGGCGATAGCCCGATGAAGGCGGCGCTCAAAGGCAGCGAGCAGATCGGCTTCACCATCATGTCGCTGACGGTCTCGCTGATCGCCGTGCTGATTCCGCTGCTCTTCATGAGCGATGTGGTGGGGCGGCTCTTCCGCGAGTTTGCAGTGACACTGGCTGTGACGATTCTGGTCTCCGCCGTGGTCTCGCTGACGCTGACGCCGATGATGTGTTCGCGCATCCTTCAGGATAAGAAGACTGCCAAGCAGACGCGCTTCTACTATTGGTCGGAGACGGTCTTCAACACGATCATTGCGTGGTATGGCCGCACGCTTCAGGTCGTTCTGCGCTATCGCTTCATCACGCTGATGGTGACCATCTCGACGCTGGTAGCCACTATTCTGCTCTTCATTGTGGTTCCCAAGGGCTTCTTCCCGGTGCAGGATACCGGCGTGATTCTGGGCATCAGCGAAGCGCCGCAGACGGTCAGCTTCGCCTCGATGGCCGAGCGCCAGCAGAAGCTTGTCGATACGCTGCTTGAAGACCCCGCCGTCGATAACATCTCGTCGTTTATCGGCGTGGACGGCACCAATACCACGCTGAACTCGGGCCGCATTCAGATCAACCTCAAGCCGCTCGATCAGCGCATACTTTCCGCTACCGACGTGATCCGCCGCCTGCAAGCCAAACTGCAAAACGTCGAAGACACGGAAGGCATTCAGCTCTTCCTGCAGCCGCTCCAGGACCTCACGGTCGAAGACCGCGTCAGCCGGACGGAATTTCAATACTCGCTCGAAGACCCCGATCAAGTCGAGCTGGCCAAGTACACTCGCCTGATGGTGACCGAACTGGGCAAGGAAAAAGTCGTCACCGACGTCGCCAGCGACTTGCAGGACCAGGGCCTGGGCGCGCAATTGGTCATCGACCGCGACACTGCTGCCCGCCTCGGCATCGCGATGGCAGACGTTGACAACACGCTTTATGACGCCTTCGGACAGCGCCAGGTCTCCACCATCTTCACTCAGCTCAACCAGTACCACGTGGTGATGGAGGTGGGCAAAAACTTTCAGACCGATCCGGCGACGCTGAATAATCTCTTCGTCAAATCCGGCAACGGCACGCAGGTCCCGCTCAGCCAGTTGGCTCACTGGGAGCAGGCGCGCGCGCAACTCGCCATCGGCCACCAGGGCCAGTTCCCGTCCACAGTCGTCAGCTTCAATCTCGCCCCCGGCAAGGCGCTGGGCGACGCCGTGAACGCGGTCAACGCCATCGAGAAGCGCATTCAAATGCCGGCCGCCATCAACGCCAGCTTCCAGGGCACCGCCGCCGCCTTTCAAACCTCACTGGCCAACGAGCCGCTGCTGATTCTGGCTGCGCTCATCACTGTTTACATCGTGCTGGGCGTGCTCTACGAGAGTTACATTCACCCCATCACAATTATTTCCTCGCTGCCCTCGGCGGGCGTGGGCGCGCTGCTGGCCCTGATGATTACCCGCACCGAGTTTAGTGTGATCGCATTGATTGGCATCATTCTGCTGATCGGCATTGTGCAGAAGAACGCCATCATGATGATCGACTTTGCGCTGCAAGCGGAGCGCAACGAGGGCAAGAGTGCCGAGGCCGCGATCTTCCAAGCCTGCCAGTTGCGTTTCCGGCCCATCATCATGACCACCATGGCCGCCATGCTGGGCGGATTACCGCTCTGGCTGGGCGGCGGCGTTGGCGCCGAGTTGCGCAAGCCGCTGGGCATCACCATCGTCGGCGGTTTGATCCTCTCGCAGTTGCTCACGCTTTACACCGTTCCGGTCACCTATCTCTACTTCGACAAGCTGGCGCAGCGCATGAAGCCGAAGAGCAGCTTTGTAGCTCCTAGCTTTTAGCTGTGCGACAAGAAAGATGATTGGAACCACCATCGGGCAGATGAGCCTGACTGAACATGAGCTTTTAGCTAGGAGCTAGAAGCTAGGAGCTAGAAGCTAAGCAGATGCATCTTTCCGCACCATTCATTCAGCGCCCGGTAGCCACCACGCTGCTCAGCCTGGCTCTTTTATTGGCCGGCTCGGTGGCTTACTCGCTGCTGCCCGTGGCGTCGCTGCCGGACGTAGACTATCCGGTCATCGGCGTCGGCGCTGGGTTGCCCGGCGCGAGTCCGGAGACGATGGCGTCGTCAGTCGCCACGCCACTGGAGCGTCAGTTCGGACGCATTGCTGGCGTCAACCAGATGACCTCGACGAGTTCTCTGGGCGCGGCCTCGGTCATTCTGCAATTCGACATTAACCGAAATATCGATGCTGCGGCCCGCGACGTGCAGGCCTCCATCAATGCGGCGCGCAGCCAGCTTCCCGCCAATTTGCCGCAGAATCCGAGCTACCGCAAGGCCAATCCGGCCGATTCGCCGATCCTGATCCTGACGCTGACCTCGGACGTGGTGCCCAAGCCGCAGATCTACGATATGGCCGACTCGATCCTGTCGCAAAAGATCTCCCAGATCAACGGCGTGGGCCAGGTGTTTGTCGGAGGCAGCTCCAGCCCGGCCGTGCGCGTCGAGTTGAATCCCATGCAGCTGGGTTCGAACGGCATCGGCCTGGAAGCTGTGCGCACGGCGCTCGCCGGAGCCAACGCCAATCGGCCCAAGGGCGCATTTCAGGATGCGACCCATCGTTGGCAGATCAACGACAACGACCAGATATTCAGAGCCGGCGACTATGCCCCGATTATCGCTGGATACAACCGGCAGACCGGAGCGCCGGTGCGCATCACCGACATCGGCAAGGTCGCAGACAGCATCGCCGACATCCACACCGCCGGAGTCTCGGCTATCAAAGAGGACAAGGGGCCGCCCGCGGAGCTGAAGACCGCAGTCCTGATCATTATCTTCAAGAGTCCCGGCGCCAACATCATCTCCACCGTGGACAACGTATTGGCCGAGATGCCGCGCCTCCAGGCTTCTATCCCACCCACCATCAAGATTGACGTCGCCGTTGACCGCACCACCACGATTCGTGCCAGCGTGCGCGACGTGGAGATTTCGCTGATGATCAGCGTGGCGTTGGTGGTCCTGGTGGTCTTTCTTTTCCTGCGCGAGGTCTGGGCCACCATCATTCCATCCATCGCCGTACCGCTCTCGCTGGTGGGCACATTCGGCGTGATGTACCTGGTGGGCTACACCATCGATAACCTTTCGCTGATGGCGCTGACCATTGCGACAGGTTTCGTGGTCGACGACGCAATCGTGGTGATTGAAAACATCACCCGCTATCTCGAAATGGGGGAAACGCCCTTCAATGCGGCGATGAAAGGCTCCAAGGAGATCGGCTTCACCGTGCTGTCAATGAGTCTGTCATTGATCGCGGTCTTCATTCCGATTCTGCTGATGGGCGGCATCGTCGGCAAGCTCTTCCGCGAGTTCGCCGTAACATTAAGCGTCGCCATCGCCGTCTCGCTGCTGATCTCGCTGACCGCGACGCCGATGCTCTGCGCCAAGTTTCTCAGGTCGCGGGACGACAGCCGCCACGGTCCGGTCTATCGCGCCAGCGAACAGGCTTTCAATTGGCTACACAACGAATACGCCGCCGGCCTACGCTGGGTTTTGCGCCATCAGTGGCTGATGCTGGGAGTTCTCTGCGGCACTCTAGCCCTGAATGTCTATCTCTACATCATCGTGCCCAAGGGCTTTTTCCCGCAGCAGGATACCGGCCGGCTCGGCGGGCAGACCGTAGCAGCGCAGGACATCAGCTTCCCGGCCATGCGCGACAAGCAGCGCCAACTGGCGCAAATGGCTCTGGACGATCCGGCGGTTCAAACGGTTACGGCCTTTGCGGGCGGCGGCCGCAACAGCAACAATGTGGGCTTCATGTTTGTCGCCCTCAAGCCTCTTAGCCAGCGCCCCTATCACGCCTACACCGATGATTGGGTCGGCCACCTGCGCAAAATGCTGCATCTTCATCCCGCTCACGACTCCGCAGACGATGTGGTCAACCGGTTGCGCGCCAGGCTCAGCAGCGTTCCGGGAGCCAGGCTCTTTCTGCAGGCCTTCCAGGAACTTCAGGTCGGCGGACGCGCGAGCGCCGCGCAATATCAGTACACGCTCTCGGACGAGAATCTGGAGGAGTTGAACAGTTGGGCACCCCAACTGGAGGCGCGCGCAAAGAGAATGCCCGAGTTGCGCGATGTTTCCACCGACCAGCAGGACCAGGGTCTGGCCGCCAATCTGGTGATCGACCGCGACGCCGCCTCCCGGCTGGGCATCACCGCCGCTGCCATCGACAACGTGCTTTACGACGCATTCGGACAGCGCGAGATCTCCACCATGTACACTGCGCTCAACCAGTACTTCGTGGTGATGGAGGTCGATCCCCAGTACCAGCTCAGCCCCGACGCGCTGAACGGCATCTTTATCAAATCCTCGACCGGCGCGATAGTTCCGCTCTCCACCATCGCTCATTTTGAACAGCAGCGGACATCCTTGACCGTCAATCACCAGGGCCAGTATCCAGCTGTTACGCTCACCTTCAATCTTGCGCCCAATGTCGCTCTGGGCGATGCCGTCACGGCTCTGGAAAAAGTCCAGCTCGATATGGGAATGCCCTCTGCCGTCCACGCCACTTTCCAAGGGACCGCGCAGGCTTTTCAGGATTCGCTAAAGAACGAGAAATGGCTCATCCTGGCCGCACTAGTCGCCGTCTACATCGTGCTTGGCATTCTCTACGAGAGCCTGATCCATCCGCTCACGATTCTTTCCACACTGCCTCCGGCCGGCGTGGGCGCAATCCTGGCTCTGCTGCTCACCGGAACCGACCTGAGCATCATCGCGCTGATCGGCATCATCCTGCTGATCGGCATTGTGAAAAAGAACGCCATCATGATGATCGACTTTGCGCTGCAGGCCGAGCGCGATCAAGGTTTGCCGCCAGTGGAGGCGATCTATCAGGCGTGTCTGCTGCGCTTCCGCCCGATCATGATGACAACAATGGCAGCGCTCTTTGGCGGGCTGCCGCTGGCCATTGGAATGGGTGTGGGCTCGGAGTTGCGCAAGCCACTTGGTATCACCATCGTCGGCGGCCTCATCGTCTCGCAGATGTTGACGCTCTTCACAACTCCGGTCGTCTATCTCTTCTTCGACCGCTTGCAATGGAAGGTGATGAAGCTGCGCCGCATTGGCACGGAACTGGAAGAGGCCCCTGCGGAGTGAGAAGCAGCTATCAGCTTTCAGCTATTGCGCTTCTGAATTTAACGTTCGCCAACAAAACAAACTGTCATCCTGAGTGGAGGCTCTCGCATCTTCATCGCGAGAGGTGGAGCCGTAGGACCTGTGGTTGCGTTTGCAGGCGCAGGTGATGGGCGATCAGGAACCTCATTACAACGCGAAAGCGTACAGACTTTCCCGTCTGCCGAAAGGCTCCACGACGGGAGGCGAGTGGACTCCTAGCAAAAGCATCAGAGGACTCAGTCCGCCGTAGAATCGTATGCCTTCAAGCGCGCCTCATTCGCAATCGACAAGCCCTTGTATAGAATCCATGCGGCGATTGCAGTGCAAAGTAGCGAGAGAATCTCTCCCGCATGGCGCAGGTGGTACGCCCAACGCACCGCTCCTCCAGTCAAATGGTAAGCGGCGAGCATTTTCTCGCGTCTTACCGTGGAGACGGCAATACGCACTACTCCCATTGCAACACTTACCCAGACCGCCAGGAGCGTGATCCGCGCCGTGTTCCAGACGAGTCTTGCCTGGCGTTCGTTCGCGGCGGGCCTTCCATGATCCTGCAGAGACAAAGCCGCGAGGTAGAGAATGTACACAATTCCTGGAAGCTGACTCAGCGCATACCGCAACAACTCCCGGTGATCGATCCGGAATAGGTCGTCAATACTGCCCGCCACAAAGATCAAACCGGAAACCAGTACAATCGCGATCGCCAGCTTGCGCAGCTTTCCAGAGAGTTCCGGGATTGTGCCGGTCTTGTAAAGCATGAAAAGAAGCGCCGAAAAGAGAACACTCACCAGCACGCCGACGGCGAACTGAACAATAAGTGTCCAGGGAAAAGTTGGATTGCCTGTGAGGGTGATATATATACCGAAAATCTGCTCCAAAACAATCGTAACCGCTGTAACCAGGGCAATCGTCCTGAAATTGATCCGCATTGGCTGCTCCTTTCTTCAGGCAGCATCCATTTTACCAGACACACTTATGTTACTGACTCACACCGTCTCCGCTTGCGGCGGTTTCTTCGCGCTGGTGGTCCGCTCGATCAACTTCACCGGATAATAGGCGTTGCGAACGTATTGCCTCACCATGCGGTTGGTATTGAAGTAGGAGCCGTTGAAGGCTATCGTCGAGCGCATCAGGCGGGCCCAATTTTCCGGCGCATCGAGATAGAGCGGAACCACCGCCGTTTCCAGTTTGTGATAGAGCGAGTCAGCCTCGGCAGCATCATCGGCGCCGTCCTCGATCGCCCATCCGGTAAAGCCCTCGACGCAGCCCTCGATCCACCAGCCGTCCAGAATCGACAAGCTGGGCACGCCATTCAGCGCGGCCTTCATGCCGCTGGTGCCCGAGGCCTCGTAAGGCCGGCGCGGCGTGTTCACCCACACATCCACGCCCGCGGTAAGCAATGCGCCCAGTTCCCAGTCGTAGTTTTCCAGATAAACAATCCGCAGCATATCGTCCGAGAGCTTGGCGGCCTCGGCGACAACCTGCTGAATCAGCGCCTTGCCTGGATCGTCCTGGGGATGCGCCTTGCCTGCATAAAGTATCTGCAATCCACCCGCCTTGGTGGCAATCTCCAGCAGCCGCTTGGGATCGCTGAACAACAGCGTAGCCCGCTTGTATGTGGCCGCCCGCCGCGCAAAGCCCAGCGTCAGCACCTTGGGATTCAGCACCAGCCCTGTCCGCTCGGCCACCTCGACCAGCAACGCCGCCTTGGCGCGCGCATGCGCAGCGAGAACCTCCTCCTCCGGCAAATCAACGGCATTGCGCATATAGAGGTTGTCGCGCCGCCACGAGGCGAAGTGCGCATCCAGCACCTGCTGAATCGGCTCACTGACCCAGGTGGGCGCGTGAACGCCGTTGGTGATCGAGTCAATGGCAAACTCCGGGAACATCGCTCGCGAGACTTTGGCGTGCTGCATCGCCACGCCGTTCGCATAGCGGGAAAACCGCAGCGCCAGCAGCGTCATGTTGAGCATTCCATCGAGAAAGCAGCCCATCTTTTCCAGGCGCGCCGTGCGGTCGCCGCCCAGAATGCGAATCGACTGCTCGGTCGAGAAGCGGTCGTGCCCGGCCGGCACCGGCGTGTGCGTGGTGAAGACGCATTTCTTGCGCACCTGCTCGATGTCGGTCTCCGTGGCCGCGCCCAGCGGTCCGCCGCCCAACTGCCGCTCGAGCAATCCCAACGTCAGCAGCGCCGCGTGCCCCTCGTTCATGTGGTAGACATTCACCCTGTGGCCCAGCGCGTGAGCCATGCGCACACCGCCCATCCCCAGCACAATCTCCTGCTGCAAGCGGTAATTTGTGTCGCCGCCATACAGGTGATCGGTCAGCCCGCGATCCCAGCCCGAGTTCTCTTCCAGGTCGGTGTCCAGCAGATAGATCGGCACCACGTGTCCGTAGCGGCCCACCAGTTCATAGCGCCAACAGCGCACCGTCACAATGCGTTCTTCCACGGAAACCGTAACCCGCGCCTTCTCCTCGACGCAGAAATCCGCAGGATTCCACGGCTGAATATCCTCGCTCTGCATTCCGGTAGCGTCCAGGTGCTGCTGAAAGTAGCCCTTGCGATGCACCAGCGTAAAAGCTACCAGCGGAACGCCCAGGTCGGCGGTCGAGCGCATCGTGTCTCCGGCCAAAACCCCCAGCCCGCCTGAGTAGGTGGGCATACCGGGATTAATTGCGATCTCCATCGAATAGTATGCGACCAGCCCGGAGATAGGGAAGGTCTCGTAAGAAAACGGTTTGGATGATGTCGGTTGCATGGCCTTCGTGACTCCACGCGCTTCCTGTCGCGAAGCGGCGATCCGGAAATTGAAACTCCTCTGCGAACAGCCGGGCAATGACGATTCCGCCTAGCCGTTATCGGGACAAACGTTATCCAATTCTAGCAAGGATCGCCGAATACCCCCTTGTAACCTGCGGCACACTGTCCGTTATGGGACACTCCAAGCGTAGTGTCCCAAGGCGACCGGAGGGATTCCATCAATCTCACGCTGTATAACGGCTGCAAATTCACGCGGATGAAAGAATCCACCACCCGGCTGATCTGCGCCTGATTGTGCATCTCCGGGGACAGATTGTCTTCTTCGAACGCATTTCACAAATGCCGCCGTGTGTCAGGCACGACTTATATCTGAGCTGAACGAAGTGGAAGGCTGCCGCGAGCTCCACAAAAGCAGTAGGGCTTCAGTGTTTGCTGAAATGCCGGCTTGGGGTAAGGACTTGTTCAGAACTTCCTTAAAGACACTCATCTACATTGACCTTGACTAGGCCCAGTTCTAAGTGAAAGACTCAAGCTCATCTAATAAAAGGGATATCATCGTATGGGATTCCTGAGTCATCTGTTCTACCCATGGGGCCTTATACTCCAGGGCTTGGCAGTGTTACACTTCATCCGGCGGCGCCCCGACACCTATTGGATATTCATCATTGTATTTCTGGGCCCAGTTGGAGCACTCGCCTATCTCTTTGTTGAAGCGCTTCCCGACGTTGGGTTGGTGGGCGCATCTTTCAAAGGATTTCCACGCCGCAAGCGCATTAAGCAACTCAAGCTGCTGATTCTGGACAATCCCTCGGCTGGGAACTACGAAGAACTCGCCGGACTATACATGGACGAGGGCAACCTCGTGTTAGCGCGAGCTGCTTACGAGAAGGCCGTGGCTGGCCGCTCAGATATGCTCGACGCAATTTACCGTCGCGGCGTTTGCGCGATTCTGCTGGGAGATGTCGCCGCGGCGCTGCCTGACCTCGAACTGGTTGTTGCCAAGGATCCAAGCTATGATTTCCGGCGCGCGGCAGGTTTGCTTGCCCATGCCTACTCACTGGCCGGAGAGAAGGAAAAATCCGAAGCGCTTTTCCGGCAGGTGATCAAGCTTTCAACGCTCTCTGAGACTTACTTGAACTTTGCGGATCTACTGGCCTCCGAGGGACGTGGCAGCGAAGCCCGCGAATGGGCGCGAAAAGTGCTTGCCAAAAAGCCGACGATGCCCGGCTACCTGCGCCGCCGTGAGCGCCCGTTGTTCCGGCGCGCAAATAAACTGCTGAAGCGATTGCCGGCCTGATCTATTGGCTGATGCCGAGATGCGGCTCGCTTTAACCACTGAGAAATGCCGGTTCGCAAAAGGAACTTATTCAGAGCACCTTTGAAGCGCAAATTGCATTCAGTCATGAACTGATCACTGTTAGCTGTTCTCTGATAACTGTTACAGAACTTCCAGATCGACAGTCATGGGCCAGGAGAAGGATTCTCCAGCGGCCAGAACGCGCGACCAGGGTCCGGAGATGGCCAAAGAATCCACCTGCGCGGTCGCAGGCTCCAGCGCGGCGCAGTGCTGCTTGCTTCCCGGCCGCTCTGGCCAGCCGCCGTTGCAGAGCCACAATCCGAGATACGGCGTTGCCGCAGGATCAAAGCTGACCAGGATGCGAACGCCCGCCGAAGGCCGCTCCAACGCGCACCAGTTCTCCGCCGCGCTCAGAGGCCCTGCAAAGAGCTTGTCGCCGGTGCCTGTCTCGATGGGCGTCGCAACGCTGATGTTGGTCTCGCCGCCATTCGCGAGCCGTGCGATGGGCCACGCCACCGAGTCGCCGCCCTTGCCGAGCCGATCTCCGACACCGCCCTCCAGGCGCAGCGTCTTGATCGATTCCGGCAGAAGAACGAAGTCACCCGCTTCCGCTGCATAGCAGGAATGCGCCGACCACGCCCAAGGTGTTTCCGCCGTGCCCGTGTTGGTGACTTGATAGTCGGCGCGCAGGCGATAGCCCTTCTCTGTCTGGGTAAGAGTGAGGTTGCGCAGCAACGACAAAGGCAATGAGAAGCATTCGCCGCGCAACGAGAGCCAACCGTTCGCGCCGCTCAACACCTGCCAGGGGATGCGCCACAGATCGCCATGATCGGGTACTTCAACGGGACCGTTGACGGTCTGCGCGCGGCAACCCGCAACTGAGGGAAGGCACTCATCCCAGCCGCTGGCGTCGCTCTCGACAAAGCCCATCGAGCGAGTGCGCGGGCCATAAGGCGCCAGAGGCGCTTGCAGCAATTCATGGCCCTTGACCAGGATCGAAGAGATCTTGCCGCCGAATTGCGGCAGAATGGTGACGGCACAATCGCCAGTGAGCATGAGAACGTTATCGTTTTCGATCCGAGTTACTGCTTGCACCGCCATCAATTTTCTCCCATGACTTCCACACAACTCGCGGCCAGTCTCTCCCAAATCCTGTCCAGCCATGCCTCGTGCTCCGGCTTCATCAACACCGAGCGCAGACAGGTAACTGTCCGAGGTCCGACGTTGTTGACGGTTCCCGCTGCCGGTTCAAACCAGGACAGGGGCAGTTGTACAAGGGCCAGATGCAAATCCCGCCGGGCGCAGGCGTCAAAGATCCGCTGCGCATACTCCGAGGCTTGCATCGGTGTCTCCGCATCCGCCTTCCACACGACAATATCCAGCTCCGGCGCCCCGCCGGCCAACGCTTGCCACCTGCCGGAGTGTCGCAGCCGCCGGTCCAGCTCGACCGCTGCGGCGCGGCCTTGCGCCAACCCACGCGCAAACTCGCCCCCCAGCCTTAGCGGTAAAAGCTTCTGTGTCGCCCACAGCGCCACCGCCGCAGCTCCGGCGCGCGAACACTCCAGGCTGATCTCACCCAAATGCAATTGCTTTGAGGTGAAATAGGTGTAGGGAGAATCATGCTTGTAGAAGCGCCCCACCGACGGATCGCGAAAGAGAATGCAGCCGCAGCCGTAGGGCTGCAATCCATGCTTATGCGGATCGACAACAATCGAGTCGGCCTGGTCGATGGCGGCGTAAGCCCTGCGTGCGGGGTCAGCCAAAGCATCAGAGATCAGCCGGAAGTAGCCGCCGTAAGCCGCATCCACATGCACGCGGAAGCCGTACCGCGAGCGTAGCGCCAGGATTTCGTCCAGAGAGTCGACGGCGCCAATGGCCGTCGTGCCCAGCGTCACCACCACCGTGCCCACATCGCCTTTACGCAGCTCGGCTTCGAGCGCCTCCAGGCTCATGCGTCCGCGGCAGTCGGCGGCAATCGGCGCATACTCCAGCTTCAGCACGGCGGAGATGCGCTGGTGAGTATAGTGCGCCTGTTCGGAGCCGACAATCCGCTTGCCGGGCGCCAACTGGCCCGCCAACCACAGCGCCTCCAGGTTCGCCATCGTTCCGCTGGAGGTCAAATGGCCGAGAAATTCACTCCATCCGAAGACGCCCGCAATCTCGCCGACGGCTTCGATCTCCATCTCCGAGCTGGCACGGCCGCCGTCGCGCGCGTGATTATTGGGATTGATCGTCATGGCCAGCGCGTAGGCCACCCGCGCCACCGGATGCGGCGGCTTGAGCATCTGCCCGGCATACAGGGGATGAAAATAGGGGTAGTTGTCGCCCAGCCTGCGCGCCACCCCGTCCAGAACCTGTGCCATCGCATCCGGATCGGCCTCCGTGGCCGGTGCAAAGTCGGGCAAAGCCGCGAACTGCTCTTCCAACAGTTCGGTCGAGTGCGACAACAGGCTGGGAACAATATCCTTGAGCATGGTAACCTCTTGTGGTAATGCTATCAGGGTACGATAATAAGGCATTCCAATTCAATAACTTCCAAAGTGATTTACGGTGAATATGGCGCGAAAGTCAACTATTTCTGCGTTCTTTTTTGTATTGCAATGGTACACTTTTGTCAGCGTTAGAATTGAAGCGGGCGTGCGCAGCACTCGCCCAACCAAGCAAGATTCTGCCAGGGTTCGCTCCGATCCATCCAGCGCAATTCAATACAGGAAACACGAACGCAATGGAACAAGGTACTGTGAAGTGGTTTAACGACGCGAAGGGCTTCGGCTTCATCTCGCGTCAGAACGGCGAAGATGTCTTCGTACATTACTCTGCGATCACTTCGAGTGGTTTCAAGAGCCTGCAGGAAGGTCAAGCCGTGCAGTTCAACGTGGTGAAGGGGCCCAAGGGCTGGCAGGCTGCCGACGTGCAGCCACTCTAACCTCATCAGCCGGATTCAGGCAGAATCTAGCAGAAACAAGCGAGGGCTAGGAGCGATCTTGGCCCTCATTTGCTTTTAATGCCAGCCTCATTAACCTTCGCGCGAGTTTGCGTAGTCGACGGCTCACTGCCCGGAGCTTCGATGCTCCGATAAATCACCCGGTGTATTCGAATCGCATGACTCACCAGATTCGAATCGATCCATTCTAATTTTGGCGGTATCTAAAAATGAAGTTTATCCCCAAGGATTCCGGTCCGTGCATTTCGGACCTCCGAATAGCCGCAGTGCTGCTCTTCGTGATTCTGAACCTCGCGGTTTTTCTTCTTCGTGTCGTCAGTATTTGGCATTATGGAGATCTGTTTACCACCGGTAGCTCCGCAGCCACAATCTATCCGGTCTGGAAGGGTGTTCACCACCTTAAAATTTATGAGTGGCCGCTTGCGTTTCCGTTTTCTCTTACGCTGTATAACTATCTTTTCTATGAGACCTACGTATGCTTTCTAAGGTTGGTGGGCGCTACCGGCGCCGGCATCCTGACGTGGGGATGCTTGTTTTCGCCGGTATTCGCGATTGTGGGCGCCATAGCGCAATGGAAACTCGTGCAGTATCATCTCGACCTGCGCGGGGCTCGCAGCGCTCTATCGCTGTTTTTTGCGCTTGGCCTTTGGCTCTGCACTTCGATCGTCCGCACCTATGCGCTCGGGATTCGGCCCGACATCCCTGCCATCGCTATGGTCATGCTTGCCCTTTGGATGGTCGTGCGGCAGCCACGCTTCGGCATTGTTTGTGCGGGCGTGCTGTTCTATCTCGGCTGGTCGTACAAGCAGTCCGCAGTTCTGTCACTGGTTGGCGTCTGCGTCTTCCTTTTGTTGCAAAAGCGGTGGCGCGATCTCTCTGTTCTGGCTGCCGTATTCGCAGTTTTGGCCGCATTCACGCTTCTATTGGGCAGCCCCGAGTACCGGTATAACATCCTTGTGGCTCCAAGAATGTCGGCTTTCAGCATAAGGTGGTTGCTTTCGATCGCACCCAAGACCGTAGTTGCAAATGCGTATTGGGTCCTTGCGCCAATCGCTGTGTTGCTCGCGGCGCGCGCGCGCCAGTTCGATCACACAGTCCGTCTGCTTACGACTGTTCTTGCCGTGGCGTTGCTTGGAGGATTGGCGGGAATGACAAAAGTCGGCGCCTGGGACAATTATCTTCTGGAGGCCTTCGCCGCCGGCTCCACGCTGCTGCAGATAGCCGTCTTTGCGGCGCCAGGGCGGCTGGTTAGCGCTCTAGTCCTCTTCGGATGCGTGCAACCGGCGATTCTGGTTGCGACGGCGCCCAGTGGAAACCACGCTCACGCGTTCGGAACAGTAGGAATTGCCACTGCGTCTGAGTATGCCGAGGCCGTTGCGCTACGCGATCGTTTGGCGTCGATGAAAAAGCCTATCTTCACTACGGATGAAATTTTTTCACTCCCTTGGTATTCAAACGACAATCGCCCCAATGCCTTGGTCATCGACCGCATCTTTCATCTTGCGACGCATGCCAGTTGCCAAAATGGATGCGTCGAAGGCATGTTGCAGAGGGGAGAGGTCCCAACAGTGATGCTGCTCAGTTCCGGCGATCCTTACCAGAGCAGTTTGAATCCAAATTACAAGAAGGTCGGCGAAGCACTCGAATCAGGCCAAATGTGGAGTATTTATAGCTTCACTCCCATCACGGCAACTTCCGTTCTGCCGATCCAGTAATAGGCATTTTCGCGAGTGGGCCGCACAGCATGAGGGCAAGAGCGATTCAATCGGAAATGAAATGCGCTGTATACTGCGAGGACCATGATGAGCATTGAATCGAGTGGCTCGACCACAAATCCTGGCGCGCATTCTGCATGGTGGACGCCGCGACTCGCCGGTCCGGTGATCGCGGCTGCCGTGGTTCGCCTGACGCTACTGGCTCTGATCATGGCCCATTCGGGAATAAGCGATCTCTTCCAAGGCGACACAATCAGTTATCTCGAACCGGGACGCAACCTGCTGCTGCATGGCCGTTTCTTTGCAGACGGTGCGCCGGATCTGGTGCGCACGCCTGGCTATCCGCTCTTTCTTGCCATCACCAGTCTTGCCGGATTCCCAGCGGCGGCTGTGGCAAATGTGATGCTCTCGATCTTCTCCGTAATTCTTGTTTGGAAGCTGGGACGAGTGGTCTTCGGCGATAATCGCATTGCGCTCGGCGCAGCCTGGATCTTCGCTTTTGAACCGATTTCGATTGCCAATTCCAGCGGCCTGATTTCAGATACTCTGTTTCTCGCACTTCTTCTCCTCTGCATGGAGCGAATCGCCGCGTTTTTGCGCGGGCATCGTTTGCCGGTGCTGGCGGCGGCTGGACTATGGCTTACCGCGGCGACCTTCGTCCGTCCCATCACCTATTTCCTGCCGTTCGCGCTGGCTCCAGGATTATTTCTGGCGTTGGTGCGCGTGCCTGGACTGCGCTGGAAGGCGCCCGCCGTGCTGTTGATCAGTGTGCTGCCCTGGATGGCCGCCTGGCAGATACGTAACTCGGTTGAGACAGGATATCACGGGTTTTCGAGTATTAGTGAAATTAGCCTCTACTTTCAAGTTGCATCCGGCGTAACAGCCCGCGTGGAGCATCGGCCATACGTGGATGTGCGCAAGGATCTAGGCTATTTTGACTTTACCAATAACAGTGGGCAATTCTATCTCTACCCGCCTTATCTGGCACAGCATCCCGAGCAGGCCGGATGGAACCAGGGTCAGCGTTTAGCCTTCATGCACTCTGAAGGCGTCCGTATCATCCGATCTCATTTTGGAATCTATCTGAATACATCTTTCACATCCTTGCTGAGGACGGTATTCATTTCAGATTATCAATATTTCAACGACATCCTGTTTCCAGGCAACTCCAATCAGGTCACTAGCGTGGCAAATTTGGATCAGAGACGTTGGACGGTCCTGCCCTCCAAAAAATCTCCTCATGCGGCAGTTGAGAGGGCCGCATTTGGGGTTGTGCTTCTGGGGCTATATCTGTTTGCGACGCGGGCTATATTCCTTGCGGTGAAGGGAGTCTTTCGTTTACGCATGAACACTGCCTGTCTTTGGTTACTGCTGGGAACGTCGCTTTACTTTCTTGCAGTCACAGCGGTGGGAGAGGAACCGGGGGGAATCCCGCGTTATCGGCTGCCGGTCATGCCTGTCATCTGTATTCTTGCGGCTGCGGGATTCCGGCGCGCCAAGACAGTTGGCGATTCCAAGTTCACTGATCGTGCGGCTGCCAACCCATAGCGATCTGAAGAGTTATTATTCCAGATGCTTGAACGGAGAAGAGTCTATGCAAGAAAAGTGCTTATCTGTAGTCGTTCCCGTTTACAACGAGGAACATACACTCGCCACTATTGTCGACAAGCTACTGGCTCTGCCGCAATTGCTTGAAATTGTGATCGTCGATGATTGCTCCACCGATAAAACATCACAGATTCTTGAGGAGTTGAGCGCAAAGCACAGAGAAATTCAGGTGGCGCGGCATGATAGAAACCGGGGAAAGACAGAAGCGCTCAAGTCTGGTTTTCGGCTTACGCGAGGGGATATTGTTATCGTTCAGGACGCCGATCTCGAGTACGATCCTCAGGATATCCCGGAAGTGATTTCACCAATTCTTAACGGGCACGCGGACGTCGTTTTCGGTTCTCGTTTTTTGGTGAAGAAAGCTACTCGTGTCTTGTATTTTTATCATTACCTTGGCAACAAACTTCTCACGTTTCTGTCGAACCTCGCGACCAACATCAATCTTACCGATGTGGAGACGTGTTATAAGGCTTTCCGCGGAGATATCATCCGGCAAATGAAGATTGAGTCACGGGGATTTGGTTTTGAAATCGAGGTAACCGCCAAAGTCGCCAAGCTGAAATGCATTATCTACGAAACGCCGATCAACTACTATGGACGTACCTATGAAGAAGGAAAAAAGATAACTGGATGGGATGGGGTGGCGGCCGCATATTACATACTTCGCTATAATTTGTTCTGTAGCCTGCGGGGTAGTTTCCGTTGTATGCCGAAAATCGGCCGCAAGGATACTCCGCGCTAACATCTTGCACGAAACCGACCAATGACCTTGAGCGGCCTTTGCCGTTCCCTGGTGTGTGAAGAAAATGAAAGGCATCGAATAACCTCATGAAGCAAGGGACAGCCATCATCATCGGTGCAGGCCCGGCCGGACTCACGGCAGCCATCGAGTTACAGCGGAGCTCGGGCATCAAGCCGATTCTGATCGAGGCCAGCCTTGAGATCGGCGGCATCTCGCGCACCGTTTGCTACAAGGGCAACCGCATGGACATTGGCGGTCATCGCTTCTTCTCGAAATCGGACCGCGTGATGCGCTGGTGGCTCGACCTGATGCCCGTTGAGGCCGGCTCCAGCGAGAATGGCGAACTGCGCTATCAAGGCCAGCAGAGCGATCTGCCCGCGGCCGCCACGACACACGATCCGCTCACCGAGGATCTGGTCATGCTGGTCCGGCAGCGCAAGAGCCGCATCTATTTTTTGCGGCGCTTTTTCGACTATCCCATCAGCCTGAAGGCGGCAACCTTTATCAATATGGGGCTGGTCCGCACAGTTCGCTGCGGCGTGAGTTATATGCGCTCGGCGCTGCTGCCGCAACGCGAAGAAAAGTCTCTCGAAGATTTCATCATCAACCGCTTTGGCAAGCAGCTTTACCTTACTTTCTTCAAGTCTTACACGGAGAAGGTATGGGGCGTGCCATGCAACGAGATCAGCGCCGAATGGGGCGCGCAGCGCATCAAGGGACTCTCGCTGAAGGGCGTTGTGATGCACTTCCTCAAGAAGACCTTCGGCTCTCGCAACTCCGGCGGCATCGCGCAGAAGCAGACCGAGACCTCGCTGATCGAGAAGTTTCTTTATCCCAAGTTCGGCCCCGGCCAGCTTTGGGAGCACGCCGCCGAGTTAGTTCGCAAGAACGGCGGAGAAATCCATTTCGGCATCCACATCGACCGCATCAACGTGGAAGATGCCAAGGTGGTTTCGGTCGAGGGAGTCAATGAAGCAGGCAAGCGCGTTATTTATGCGGGCGATTATTTCTTCTCGACGATGCCGGTCCGCGATCTGATTCGCTCGCTTGCCAAGCCGGCTCCCGCCGCGGTAACAGAAGTGAGTGAAGGCCTGATGTATCGCGACTTCATCACCGTCGGCCTGCTCGCCAGCAAGCTCACGGTAACGGAGAAGGATGGCTCTCCGCTCAAGGATAACTGGATTTATATTCAGGAGCCGGACGTGGTTGTCGGCCGTTTGCAGTTTTTCAATAACTGGAGTCCGTGGCTGGTCGCGAAACCGGAAAAGACCTGGATCGGTCTGGAATACTTCTGCAATGAGACTGACCCGCTGTGGAAGCTCTCCGATGAGGAGATGGCGAAATTCGCAATCTCCGAAGTTGCCAAGATCGGCATCCTCAAGGCGGAGGATGTGGAAGACTCACACGTTGTTCGCGTGCCCAAGACTTATCCCGCTTACTTTGGGAGTTATAACCGCTTCGATGTGATCCGCAACTATCTCGACAGTTATGAAAATCTATTTCTTGTGGGCCGCAACGGAATGCACAAATACAACAACCAGGACCACTCCATGCTGACCGCGATGACCGCCGTCGAGAACATTATCAACGGACTCACCACGAAAGACAATATCTGGGCCATCAACACGGAAATGGAGTATCACGAGGAAAAGGCCGAGCAGTAAGCGCGTACTTCGGTATATTCTAAAGAGTGGCCGCGGAAATCACCCCGAGGCCGGAGATAGCAGACAGTTATGCCCATGAGCACACAGACCATCGCCGTACACTTGCCCGACGGAGCCATTCGCGAAGTGGCTGCCGGCACGACGCCTCTCGATATCGCCAATTCCATCTCGCCTCGCCTGGCCGCCGCCTCTGTTGCAGCGCGCCTGACGCCTTTGGCTGTACCGCAGCCACAAGAGAGCAAATGCTGTGGGGAGAAGGACACCGAAGAGGTATCGGCCGAGGCCGCGATGTATTCTGCCTCGGATGCCGCTGCCCCTCGCCTCGTGGACCTGTCCACGCCGCTCACCGGAGACACGCGCCTGGAGTTGGTAAAAGAGAACGATCCCGAGGCTCTCCAGATTCTGCGTCACTCCGCCGCCCACATCATGGCCACAGCGGTGCTCGAACTCTTCCCCGAGACTAAGCTGGGCCACGGTCCAGCCACGGATGCCGGTTTTTTTTACGATTTTTATCGCGAAAAACCCTTTACGCCCGAGGACCTGGCCCACATCGAAACCAAAATCGCAGAAGTGATCGCACGCGATGATAAGTTCGTTCGTGAGCAGGAGCCACGCAAGCAAGCTCTCGAAGATTTCGAACGCGACGGCGACTTCATGAAGACTCACTTCGTCACCAAGTTCACGCAGCCCGGCGACGAGATTAGCTTCTACCGCAACGGCAAGTTTGTCGACTTTTGCCGCGGACCCCACGTGCCCTCGACTGGCCGCGTCAAGGCCGTCAAGGTGACTGGTCTGGCCGGCGCATATTGGCTGGGCGACGAGAAGAATCCCCAGTTGCAGCGCATTTACGGCACGGCGTTTTTTTCGCAGAAGGCGATGGACGAGCACTTCGCCCGCCTTGAAGAAGCGGCCAAGCGCGACCATCGCCTGCTGGGCAAGCAGTTGGACCTCTTCAGCATTCAGGAGTTGGCCGGCGCGGGGCTGATCTTCTGGCATCCCAAGGGAGCCATCGTCCGCAAGGTGATGGAAGATTGGATGCGCGATGAATGCCTGCGCCGCGGTTACTCGTTGGTCTTCACGCCCCACGTGATGCGCCGCGAGCTGTGGAAGGTCAGCGGCCATGAGGGCTTTTACTCAGCGAATATGTACACTCCGATGGAACTGGATGATGCCGAGTATCGCCTCAAGCCAATGAACTGTCCCGGCCATATTCTGATCTACAAGAACTCGCCGAGGAGTTATCGCGACTTACCCGTACGCTTGGCCGAGTTAGGCAATGTTTATCGCTACGAGCGCTCTGGAACCATGCATGGCCTGCTGCGCGTGCGCGGCTTTACGCAAGACGACGCGCATATCTTCTGCACTCCCGGCCAGATCGAAGATGAGGTTATTGCCTGCATCGATTTTGCCGAAGCAGTTTTGAAGACCTTCGGCTTCCTCGAATTCAAAGTCGAGTTATCGACATGGGATCCGAACGACCGCGCCCACTACGCCGGCTCGGATGATAACTGGAACCTCGCGATCAATGGGCTCAAGAGCGCATTAGACAGAAAGGGAATCGCCTACAAAACCATCCCCGGCGAAGCCGCCTTCTACGGCCCCAAGATCGATGTGAAGTTAGTCGACGTGTTAGGCCGGCTGTGGCAGTTATCCACAGTGCAATTCGACTTTAACCTGCCGGCGCGTTTCGAGCTTGAGTATGTCGGCGAGGATGGCGAGCGCCATCAGCCGGTGATGGTTCACCGCGCGCTCTTCGGCTCAGTGGAGCGCTTCTTCGGCGTACTGATCGAGCACTACGCGGGTGCCTTTCCGCTGTGGCTCGCTCCGGTGCAAGTGGGCCTGGTGCCCATCAGCGAGCGGCATCATGAGTATGCGAAGAAGGTCGAGGCCGAGTTGAAAACTGCGGGCCTGCGCGTAGAAGTGGACGACCGCAACGAAAAGATGAACGGCAAGATCCGCGACTTCGCCAACCAGAAGACGCCTTACATTCTCGTCTTCGGCGACAAGGAGCAGGAGGCCAATGCCGTCAGCGTCCGTACCCGCGCCAAAGGCGACCAAGGCTCCATGCCGCTCACTGAGTTCATCGCGAAAGCGAAGGCGCTTATCGCCGCACAGTCGACGGAACTATAACCCAAACTCGAGTAGCGTAAAATGCCAACGCCTATAGGGAGTTGGCATTTTACGTTAGGAGTTATGCGTTGATCGCCATTCCTTCCACCGCCCCGTAGGCGTCGAGCAGTGACTCGGCCAGCGTGGGATGCGCGTGAATCGTGAACATCAATTCTTCGACTGTCCCTTCCAGCTCTAGCACCGCGACGGCTTCGGCGACTAACTCGGTGGCCTGCGGACCAAGAATATGAACGCCGAGAATCTCGCCGTACTTTTTGTCTGCGACGACCTTCACAAAGCCATCGTGACTGCCGAGAATCGTAGCCTTCGAGTTACCGGCAAAGGGAAATTTTCCTACCTTGACTTCATAGCCCTTTTCTCGCGCCTGAGTCTCTGTGAGTCCCACCGATCCAATCTGCGGCTCAGTATACGTGCAGCCGGGGATGCGGTCGCGGCGAATCGGGCGGTAGGGCTTGCCTGCGATTTTGGCCACAGCGACCATGCCGCTCATCCCGCCGACGTGGGCCAGTTGCGGCAGGCCGGCCACAATGTCGCCGATGGCAAAGATGCCTGGCTCAGCAGTCTCCTGCGCGGCATCAACCTTTATAAGTCCTCGTTCTAACTCGACCTTCGTCTTCTCCAAGCCAATATCATTCGTTCGTCCTGCACGCCCCACAGCCACCAGCACCTTTTCGGCTTCCTTCACCTGCGTCTTGCCGTTGGCGTCGGTATAAGTCACCTTGACGCCTGTGCCGGTCTTTTCAACTAACTCGACCTTCGCGCTGGTATTCACGTCGATGCCGCGCTTCTTGAAGAGGCGCGTCAGTTCCTTGGAAATCTCTTCGTCCTCGACCGGAACCACGCGCGGCAGAAACTCGATGATAGTAACTTCGGCGCCGAAGCTATTGAAGAGCGAACCGAACTCCATGCCCACCGCGCCCGCGCCAATCACGATCAGTGACTTGGGAATCTGTTCGATGGAAAGTAACTCGATATTCGTAAGAATGCGGTCGTCGGGCGCTAGTCCCGGCAGCATCTTGGCTTCGGAGCCAGTGGCCAGGATGATATTCTTCGCCTGCAACTGCGAGACCGTCCCGTCGCTAGTGACCTCGACCGAGTGGATGCCGGATTGTGCCGGAGCCGTCAGGCGGGCAGCGCCGGAGACGACCGCGATCTTTTGCTTCTTCATCAGGAAGTCGAGGCCCTTGACGTGTTTGGTGATAATGCCGTTCTTGCGCTGGAGCACCGCGGCCCAGTTGAGCGTAGGCTCGCCGATCCCCTCAATGCCAAACTCGGCGGCGTGTTTCAGGTGCTCCCATATCTCGGCGTTGAACAATAGCGCCTTGGTGGGAATGCAGCCCACGTGCAGGCAGGTTCCGCCCAGCACGCCAGTCTTTTCGATCAGCGCAACCTTCAACCCGTACTCAGCCGCGCGAATCGCCGCCGTGTAACCGGCTGGTCCGCCGCCGATAATCGCCACATCGTAAATCGTCTCTGGCGCGGTCTTTCCATTCGTCAAATTGTCAGTCAAGGAAAACTCCATTCCTATGGGCGCTGCGCAAGCGCCGGATTTCATCGTTCAATATAATGGATGCGCGACAGCGCCGCGGCGCATCAACTTCTCTGCAAGCCATAGTGCGTGAGCTGCTCTTACAGGTTCTTTTCAACCAACTCGACTGCCGTGCGCAGCGTCTCCGGCTGATCGGCGAAGCCCGCAATCCAGTGCACCTCCGGCTCACGGCGAAACCAGGTCGACTGCCGCTTTGCGTAATTTCTGTGGCCTTGCTGAGCAGCGCTCATCGCTTCATCGACGCTCAAAGTCCCCGCCAGCACGGCCAGCGCCTGCCGGTAGCCGAGCGAGTCGAGCGCCTTCACTGGCCCATAGCGTTCCAGCAGCCCGCGCGTCTCTTCAACCAGCCCCGCCGCAAACATTTCTGCGCAACGCCGGTTGAGCTTCTCATAAAGCGTCTGCCGCAGCGGGTTGAGTCCGACGCGCAGCAGCCGAAAGCCGGTTAGCAGATCGCGCGACCTCACTTCCGAGAGAGGCCTGCGCGCCGTCAGGCAAACTTCAATCGCGCGAATCAGCTTGGCCACGTCGTTGGCGTGAATGCGCTCAGCCGAAGCCGGATCGAGCCGCTGCAGCAGCCGATGCAGCCAAACGCTCCCGCGCTTCTGAATGATGCGCTGCAAGCGCTCGCGCAGTTTCACCTGCCGCTCCGGTCCGGCGAAAAGCCCCTCCGTCAGCGCGCGCAGATAAAGCCCCGTTCCGCCGGTCACGATCGGCAGCCTGCCCCGCGCCGCAATCTCGCGCAGCGCCGCCCGCGCCTGCCGGCTGTATTCGCCCGCTGTAAAGGGCTGGTCCGGCGTGACCACGTCGATCAGATGATGCGGCAGCCGCGCCCGCTCTTCGGCTGTCGGCTTGGCCGTGCCCAGGTCCATGCCGCGATAGACAGCCACTGAATCGCAACTGACAATCTCGCCGCCGAAGCACCCGCCTAACTCCATCGAGAGCGCCGTCTTGCCACTGCCCGTCGGCCCCAGCACCAGCACGACCAAAGGAACCAGGCTCTCATCCAAAGGGCTGCTCGACGCAGTCGTCCGCGCAGGACTCATGGCCGCCACCACCCCGTCGGAAAGATCCACTCCGGCTTGGTGCGCAGCAGCCAGAAGAGCAAAATCGCCGCCGCCACCAGGAGCAGTCCGAAGAGCTGATTGCGCCGGTAAACCCGCAACTGCTCCCAGCGCCGCGTCTTCTCGGCCACTTGCTGAAGGTACGGTTTGATGCGCGTCTGCACCATCGCGAGACAATCCCCACTGAATCAAGCAGTCAATCGACGCAACTCCTCGATACCCGGCTTAAGCGAGGGTGTACAGCGATCAGTTTGGTCTTCATTGTTTCTGATCCATTGATGTAACGCTGTCGCCGCAGATGGAATCAATCGATCCCAAGGACGGTTCTGGCGTTTATATGGAGTCTTTTCATCGACCGTTTCGCCATTCAGATTCAAAATCCAGGTTTCAATCGACCATTTAGGAATCAGGTGCGCTAGGTTCACCTCTTCAACGCGGCATCTGCGCACTCGCTCATCTTGCGATTCCGCAATGCGCCGCCGAAATTCATTCAGTCTATTCTGCACAGTCAATTTATCTGCATCAATGACAACAATTAACCACTTCTCCGGCCTGCGCTCGTTCGACATTTTTGTCCGGCGAATCAGATGTGCCAGAACCTCATTCACGTAATGTTCTCTGACCCATTGCTCACCCGCGCATCTGCCGCTAGCCATCTCAGCGTCACGGATTTCTTTTCGATGCAGATTCGGATGCCTAACCCGCAGATATGCCCGCACGAGGCGAGCCTGTCGCGTATCTTCCGCCAATATGACAACCGGCGTGGGATTATTCATCCTCCCATCCCCGTGCAATTACTTCGGATGGCTCAAGAATCCCGTCGTAATCGGTCTTGAATTTTGCTGGCGGTCGTACTTGCCCATTTTCCTCACGAACAAATTGCACACCGTACTCTTTGGACCACTGGTTCAAAATCTCCGGGTGATGGGAGATAAGGAAAAGCTGTCCTTTGCTGTTCTCCACTGCTTCTTCGGCAGCCAATAACCACGGCTGAATCTCGCGTAGAGATACATAATTATCCGGCTCATCGAGGATGACTGTCTGACCCTTGGCTATAACAAAATGAAGAACCATATAAAGGCCAATTAACATTCGCTGTCCCTCGGAAAGCTCGGATATTAGATATTTTCCTTCTCCATTTTGCGGGACCGAAAAAACTGCATGCAACTTCTTTACCCCGCCTTCAACATTTAACAGCGGCAAAGACTGAAAGCCTAACAACGTTTCTTTCAGCTCGGTGAGGAATCGGGCATTGTTCTCCGGTTCCACTTGTATCAAATGGCGATACCATGGGGCCAGGTTTGATAGATCGAATTCAGGCACTTCATCTTCCCCGTCAGCCGTATCCTCCATTTCGTCCGGATATGGATCAATTTGAAAGCAGTGCAACGTCTTCACCCATGCAACGAAATGCCTAACAAGGGAATTGCTTCCTTGAGCCAGGAGCAGCGCAGATTGTTTAGACTCCCAGGGGAGTACTGTCGCCTGTGTCCCCTCGTTGGAGAAGAAGTGAATCTTACCATTCGCAAATTCGAAAACCGGCGAACCGGATACAGTTAGTCTTTCAACACCGATTGACGGCAGTTTGGATTTGGGTGCATACTGAATCTCCAGCCTGTATACAAAAGTCTTCTCATCAATCAGCGCTTCGATTTCAAAGACCTGAAGCGGCCGTTCCTGCCAGCGGGTTCGCGTCGACTGAGTAAAACGGCTTTCACCGCCTTCAATAAACCACTTTACAAACAAAATAGCATCCAGCAGCGACGACTTTCCGCTCCCGTTGGCTCCCAGCAGCAGTTGCTTCTGCTCCGGTTTGTACTCGAAGTTCACGAAACAGCGAAAGTTGTCGATGTAGATGCGTTTAAGCATGGCAGAATTATACGACCATTACCCATTTTCGTCTCTCCCGTTTGACTTCCCCTCTCCGGTTTGCTCAGATAAACATTCGGGGATACGACCAGGAAGAGCAGGAACGTAAATGAAGATCTTGATTCTGGGTTCGGGAGGCCGCGAGCATGCGCTGGCCTGGGCAATTAAACGCAGTCCGCGCGTGACGGAAGTGGTCTGCGCCCCCGGCAACGGCGGCATCGCCGAGATTGCGCGCTGCGTTCCGGTGGATTTGAAGGATGTGGCCGCGATGGTCCATCTGGCCCAGACCGAGCAGCCTGCCCTGACCATCATCGGCCCGGAGCTGCCGCTCTCGCTGGGCATCGTGGATGCTCTGCAGGTACGCGGTCTGCGTGTCTTCGGACCTACCCGCGCCGCTGCCATGCTGGAAAGCAGCAAGGGCTTCGCCAAGCGCTTCCTGCAGCGGCACAAGATTCCCACGGCCAACTATGCAGTCTGCGCGACGGCCGCAGATCTGGAAAAGGCCATCGAGTACTTCCATCCGCCCATCGTGGTCAAGGCCGACGGACTGCACGCCGGCAAGGGCGTCATTATCTGCGAGTCGCGCCCCATCGCCCTCGAAGCCGCCCATGATCTGTTGACCGGCAAGCTGCTCGGCGAAACCGAGCAGCACATCATTATCGAGGAGTTTCTTGAAGGCGACGAGATCAGCTTCCTCTGCCTGGCCGACGGCAAAAGCGTGCTCCCGCTTGTCCCCGCCCAGGACCACAAGCGCATCGGCGAGGGCGACACTGGGCCGAACACTGGCGGCATGGGCGTCTACTCCACCGACCAGATGCTCGACGCCGGCATGACCGAATGGATTCTCCATCACATCGCCGAACCCACGGTGCGCGGCATGGCCGAGGAGGATACTCCCTTCACCGGCGTGCTCTATGTCGGCCTGATGATGACCGCCCGCGGTCCCCAGGTGCTGGAGTTCAACGCCCGCTTTGGCGATCCTGAAACTCAGGCGATCCTGATGCGGCTGGAGAGCGATCTGATCGATGCTCTCGAAGCCTGCGTCGACGGCCGGCTGGCGGAGACGGAATTAAGCTGGAGTGCCGGCGCCTCAGCCTGTGTCGTGGCCAGCTCATGCGGCTATCCGGGCAGCTATAAAACCGGCCTTCCCATCACCGGCCTTGACGCCGCCAAACTTGTTCCAGGAGTCCAGGTCTTTCATTCGGGATCTTCACGGTTTGGCGATCAAATCCTTACCGCGGGAGGCCGCGTGCTGGGCGTGACCGCTGCCGCGCCCTCGCTGGAAGAAGCGCTGGCCAGCGCCTACGAGGCCATCGGGTTGATTCATTTCGACGGAATGTATTTCCGCCGCGACATTGGCCATCGCGCCCTGAGGAGGAAATCATGACATCTGCCATCACGCTGGAAGAGCTCTTCACCTGGACCCAGGAGTCCTCTAATTTTTGGAAAGCACACTTGGACGCCAACCCAACGCTGCTGGAGTTGCCCTGCGGCATTGGCGGAACTGAGAACGTGCAGCAATTCGCCGGTCATATATGGGGAGTGGAGTTGCGCTGGGGCCAGCGCATCGCCGGACTGCCGGTAATGGCGAGAGAAGATGTGCCTCGCGGCCCGCTGGATGCGCTCTTCGGCTTGCACCTCAAGGCTGTCGAGCTCTTCCGCGCACTCCTGGACAATCCAGCTCTGAACTGGGATGAGGCGATGAAACTCGACATCCCTTGGCTGCCGCCCGAAGCATCCAATATCTCACGGCGCAAAATTGCCGCTCACGCGTTCTTCCATAGCCAGCGCCATTGGGCGCAGCTAGCTACGCTGGTCCGCGCCGCCGGGTTTCCATCCGGATTCAAGGGAGATATGCTTTTCAGCTCGGCTCTGAAATAAGCTGCGAGCCCTGCTGAGCGTCCTCTTCTTGTACTTGCAGGGCGGGTGCCTTCTGCTGCGTGAAGCAGACCCGGCACAGCACCGGACGGCCCTGCGTAGGCTTGAACGGCACGGTCGTCTCCTCGCCGCACTGCGAGCAGTTGGTCCGGGTCTCGGGGCGCACCCTCGAGCTTCCACGGGCGCGCTTCGCCTTGCACTGCTTGCAGCGCTTAGGGTCGTTCGTAAATTTCTTATCGTGGAAGAAAAGCTGCTCGCCGGCTGTAAACACAAATTCGGCTCCACAGTCGATGCACGTTAAAACCCTGTCCGTAAACTCCATGGCCGGCTTCCCCAAAGACGGGAACAACATTGAAATCGGCCATGATCCTAAAAACTTGCCGGTCCCGTTTCCCTGTCTTCGTGCTGCATTCAACAACGAGGGCCCGGGCCGCAACAAATTTGGCGGCAAATTGAATCTCTGTCCGGCAAGCCGGAAAGAGTTGGATGACGCACCACGCAACCTGCGTGCAGAATAATTAATTCAAAAGAAAAATCGCGACAGGCCGCCCCGGCCTTGCCTTCGTACTCTGGTTTCCTGCCCGCATCTCAGTGCGGGGGCGCTGGGGCGGCCTGTCACGATTGGTTACAAAAACTAGTCTGCCTCTTTACGAGCCTTCTTGCGATTCCGCTTGCGCGCCAGTGCTGCCTTGACGCGTTTCTTCTCGCCGGGCTTCAGGTAATAGGAGTGGCGCTTGACTTCCTTGATGATGTCCTCCTGCTGAACCTTCCGCTTGAACCGGCGAAGAGCATTTTCCAGCGGCTCGCCTTCTTGTACGCGAACCTCTGCCAAAGAAATACACCCCCAAACCTGCCAATAGGCTCCTTTTATGATACTGGAAACATTGGAGGTTGGGTCAAGCGCTAAGGCCCTATTCTTGGAAATTCTGATGGAATCTCGGCGATTTACCCCAGAATCTCCCTCCAAGCCCTCACTGGTTCCAATTTGGAACTATTTCTCGGCTCAAACGGCCCTGGCCCACCCTCTGAAGGACGCATGACAATCGCATCAAGGGAAGCCTTCCACGGCCTCGTTACTAATTAATCATCTGCAAAATCTTTACGCCAAAAGAGAATTATCACCAATATATTTGCAAATCGCGGTGAATTTGCCGGGCGGCGTAGGAAGCGGAAGTCTGGATCTGCTGCCGGAGCACGGGGTAAAACCAATTAAACTGCCGTCCGCGCCTTCTTCCAGCACGAAAAACCTTCGCCGTGAGAGGCTGTCGTGTGCCTTCCAAGCGCGTCTAAGAGAAATGTTGCGCAGCTGGCTGGGTGGAAAAGCCTCCCAACCCGCCCGAATCCGTTAGACTGTGGGTTGGGTCCTATTTGGGCCAGCCCAAGTCCGAAGGCAGCACGCGCGGCAGGGGAATTCCGGGATAAGCGTGATTTGCGAGCCGGGGGCAGCCGTGCGGTTTGGGCGGGATGGCCGCGGTTTAATATAATCGTTCTTTCCTCAATTCAGGATCAGACTTTCAGCAGTGAGGGTGTCGATATTCTTCCCGTGAAGCCGAAGCAGATGGCGAACTATGGACCGCACCAGTATTTGTGCTCGGCGCAGGGCTCACGCCCAGTGAAGAACACGCACGAATTTACCACCCGCGCCACGAGCGCCGCTAGCCGTCTGACGCGGACGATGTTGTTGGTTGCGCTGGCCGTGAGCGCTGTCGCCGCACAGGCCCAGCAGTCGCAGACCATCGAATCGATTCGAGTGATCGGCAACCGGCGCATTCCCAAGGAGACCGTGCTGGCGCGCCTGTTTACCCACCCCGGCGACACCTACGACCCGGTCTCGATCGAGCGCGACTTCAACTCGCTGTGGAACACGGCGTACTTCGAGAACATTCGCATCGAGCGCGAGGACACGGAGAAGGGCATCATCCTGGATATCTTTGTTCAGGAGAAGCCCACTATTCGTGAGATCAACTACAAGGGTCTGAACTCGGTCACCCAGTCAGATGTGCTGGACCGCTTCAAGAAGGAGAAGGTCGGCCTGTCGGTGGAGAGTCAGTACGATCCGACCAAGATCAAGCGGGCGGAGACGGTTCTGAAGGATATTCTCTCCGAGCACGGCCACCAGTTCGCCACCGTCAAGACGGATGTGAAGACCATTCCTCCGGCGTCGGTGCAGGTGAACTTCAATATCAAGGAGGGCCCGACGGTGAAGGTGGGGCAGATCAAGTTCACCGGCAACCCTCATGTCAACTCGCTGATTCTGCGCCGCTCGATGAAGAATCTGAAGCCCATCGGCATCCCCTATTCGATCTTCTTCGAGAATCTGTTTTCGCAGACCTTCGACGCCACCAAACTGGAAGAGGATACCGAGCGCGTGCGTTTTGCCTACCGCGACCGGGGCTACTACAACGCCGCGGTCGAGGAGCCCAAGACGCAGATTCGCGACGAAGGCGGTCTGAACTGGTTTACCTTCCGGCCCAACAAGGGCAAGCGCATCGACATCCTCATGCCAATTGAAGAGGGCGCGCGCTACCGGCTGGGAACGATCACCTTCACCGGCAACAAGGCAGTCAGAAACGAGAAGGCGCTACGCGGCACCTTTGCGGTCAAGGACGGCGACTGGTTCAACGCGACGCTGATTGGCAAAGGACTGGAGGGCCTCAAGAAGGCCTATGGGCAGATGGGATACATCAACTTCGGCGCCATTCCCAAGCCAGTCTATGACGAACAGAAGAAGACCGTGTCTCTTCAGATCGATATCGATGAGGGTAAGCCGTTTTATGTTTCGCGGATCGAGGTTCAGGGCAACACCACTACCCGCGACAAGGTGATACGCCGCGAATTGATGCTCGAGGAAGGACAGGTCTACAACTCCCAGTTGTGGGAGTACAGCCTGCTGCGTCTGAACCAGCTGGAGTACTTTGAACCGCTCAAAGTGGAGCAGGACTCGGAGGCCCATCAGGATGCGGAAGCGGGTACGGTGGACCTGCTGCTGAAGGTGAAGGAGAAGGGCAAGAACGCGATCGGCCTGAACGGCGGAGTAAGCGGTATGTCGGGCGCCTTTGTCGGCGTTAACTACCAGACAAACAACTTTCTTGGCCTGGGAGAAACGCTCAGCCTGCAGGGAAATTTGGGCAATGTGAACCGCACCTTCACGTTCGGCTTTTCACAGCCTTATGTGCACAACCGCCCGATCAACCTGGGCTTCCAGATCTTCAACAACAAGCAGGATTTCAACTCGGCCAAGAACTACCAGGCCACTACCGGCCAGTCGGCCAACCTGAGCGCCGCGCAGTCCTCGCTGGTGCAGAATTACAATCAGGCCTCTCAAGGCTTGACCATGTCGGTCAGATACCCGCTCAAGCGGCACTCCTTCCAGCAAGTGGGTTTCACCTATTCGTTGAGCAAATCGACGATTACCGCCTTCTCGACCGCCTCGCAAACCTTCTTCCAATCCATGAGCTTCCGCTCGGGCATTCAGGGAACCAACGCGTTGGCCGGCATCGTCAACAGCTACGTCTCCTTGAGTTACTCGTACAACACCGTCAACAACCCCATGCGCCCGCGCAGCGGCAAGGAATACACCGCGGTGATGCAGACCTCCGGCATCTGGGGCAATGTGCGCTATTTCACGCCGATGGTGGCTTACAAGCAGTTCTGGCCGATGCACTACCTGATCCCGTCGGCATTGGGGCGCAATGTACTGGGCGTGCGCGCGCAGTTGGGCTATGTGCAGGGCTACGGAGGCGACGTCGCCCCGCCCAACAACCGCTACTACTCGGGCGGCGAGGGTGAGTTGAGAGGCTTCGACATTCGCGGGGCAACGCCGTATGGCTACGTTCCCAATCGTGTCTACGTGCAACTGACGAATCCGGACGGCATCTGCGTTCCCCAGATCGCGAATATGGTGCAGATCGGCAAGTGCCAACAGATACCAGTTCCCATCTATGGCATCGCTTCGATTGGCGGCGACACCAATCTGACGATGAATGCCGAATACCGAATTCCCATCGCCGGCCCGGTTATGTTCTCGTTCTTCGACGATTTCGGCATCGACACTGTCCTCAACAAGGGCCAATTGAAGCAGAGCCCCGAAGGCTTTGACGCGCTGATCTCGGGGGGCTTCGGCTGCACGGGATTTGACAGCAGCGGCGCCTGCATTATTGCCGAACCAGCTTCGGCTTCCGGCTTCCAGAAGAACATTCACCCCATTGCCGGCACCAACTTTGTTCCGCGTATGTCCACCGGCGCCGAGATTTCCGTTCTCATGCCGGTGCTCAACGCGCCTTTCCGACTCTACTGGGCTTACAACCCGTTGCGGCTTTATGAGAGGCCGTTCTGCAACATTGGCGTGGGAAAGAATAATGAGAGCTGCAATAATCAGCTGATCACCCGCGATATGTTCCCGACCGGAGGAGCCGGCGACTACACATTCGACGAAGTCAGCGCGGCTTACGGAGCGCGGAATTTGTTCCGTGAACCACGCAAGACATTCCGCTTTACGATCTCCACTACCTTCTAAGGAAAGGGTTCAAAGATGCGCCGCTTCAGGGCCGCTCATGATGAGCGGCCTTTTTACTGGCTGGGCACGGGCTAGAGCAAAACCAGACATACCATCTCTTGATTTGCTTGTTGAAAGGTCTCCGCTCCCTGTTGGCCGCGTCGACTTGAGAGCATGGTTCCGAGAGATGCCATCCCTGGTTTTACTGGAACGCATCAGAAATGCAGCGGCGAATGAAGGCACATATCAAAGAATATCGCGGAGTTTGCCCAAAATTCACGCTTTGCCGGTTTGACGCTCCCGGCCACGGCTCCTATAATCCATACAGTTCCTGCTGACGTCTCCGTCCGCGTCTCTTCCCGCCTCTGCTACGTGCCTCTCGAACGAGGACACCGGCGCGCTGGGGTGGTGGTAATTAGACCGTGGGGTTTCTCAGGAGGCACAGGATTGTTTTCGCGCTGAAGCGCGGAGCACCCACAGGAATTCCGAAGGAGCTTTACACTCGCATGAAGTGCTTGCTTGCATCTATCGCTACCCTGGCCTCGGGCTTAGTCCTGAGCGCCGCCGCCCAAACCTTGCCCGTACCAGCCGCCTCCGCGCCTGCCGGCCCAGCCAAAATTGCCGTCATCGCCTTTCAGATGGCCGTGGCCCAAACCAACGAAGGCCAGCGCAGCATGGCCGACCTGCAGAAGAAGTACGCACCCAAGGAAGCCCAACTCAAGGCCGCCGGCGAAGAGATCGATACTCTGACCAAGCAGCTTCAGGCGCAGGCCGATAAGTTGAGCGAAGCCGAACGCGCCAGCCGCTCCAAGGTCATTGACGATAAGACCAAGCTGGCCAAACGTATGCTTGAAGATGATCAGAACGATATGAACGGGGAGATGCAGGAGATGTACAACGGCCTGGCATCGAAGGTCTACGATGTTCTGGCCGCCTATGCACAGCAACAGGGTTACACACTGGTGCTCGACGTTGCCCAGCAGCAGAATCCGGTGCTCTACGCGACCCCCTCAGCCGACATCACCAGGGCCGTGATTGACGCCTACAATGTGAAGTCGGGCGTGCCGGCTCCTCCGCCCCCGCCGGCTGGATCAGCACCGGTCTCGAAGCCGGCCCCGGCCGCCAAGTCGCCCGCCGCTCACTAAGGGCTGCACGTTCCGAAGGCTTGCAAAGGCTCCGCTTAGCGGGGCCTTTGTACGGTTTCCAGGAACAGAGTACTGATTGCTTTCCACCCAAGAAAATTACCCGCTTTTTAATCTCTCGTCTGTGGAAAAATATGTGGATTACTTTTGCCAATCTTGTCCATAAATTCCAATATTTCCTCTTGCCAACTCCGGCAGGATTCTGTTAGACACGCCAAGCTCTTATTAATCAAAGAGAAGAAAGCCTCAAGATTTGTCCCGCGTACCGCAGAGCCGGTCCCACACCTGTGCATCGATTTTGCCACTTTCCCACAATTTGCGATGAATCCCCTGTAACAGAATCTGCCCTGGTCAGAGGAAAGCGATCATTTCTGCGAATCTTCGCCTACCCGCAGCACCGCCAGGAAGGCTTCCTGGGGAATGTCCACCTTACCGATACGCTTCATGCGCTTTTTGCCTTCCTTCTGTTTTTCCAATAGCTTGCGCTTACGGCTGATGTCGCCCCCGTAGCACTTGGCCAGGACATTCTTGCGCAGCGGGCTAACCGTCTCGCGGGAGATGATCTTGGCGCCAATGGCGGCCTGGATGGCGACCTCGAACTGCTGGCGGGGAATCAGTTCGCGCATCTTCGATACCAGCGCCCGGCCGCGTTCGTAAGCGACCTCCTTGTGGACGATGATCGAGAGCGCATCGACCGGCTCGCCAGATACCAGAATGTCGAGCTTGACCATCGGCGACTCCCACTCGCCCGCCAACTGATAATCCAGCGACGCATAGCCGCGGGAGATCGACTTGAGCCGGTCGTAGAAGTCGAGGACGATTTCATTCAAGGGCAGCTCGTAGGTGAGCAGGACGCGTGTGGAAGTCACGTATTCGAAGTTCAACTGCTTGCCGCGTTTTTCTTCCACCAGCTTGAAGATGCCGCCGACGTACTCTTCGTTAGTGAGGATTTTGGCGGTGATGACCGGCTCGCGAATCGAATCGATATTGGTCGGATCGGGCCAGCGCGAGGGATTGTCCACTTCGAGCACCGTTCCGTCAGTGAGCGTGATGTGATAACGCACTCCGGGAGCTGTGGTGATCAGGTCCAGTTCGTACTCGCGCTCCAGCCGCTCCTGAATGATCTCCATGTGCAGCAGGCCGAGAAAGCCGCAGCGGAAGCCGAAGCCCAGCGCGACCGAACTTTCCGGCTCGAAGAAGAAAGAGGAATCGTTGAGGCGAAGTTTTTCCAGAGCATCGCGCAAGAGCGTGTGCTCGTGCGAGTCCACCGTGTAAAGGCCGGCAAAGACCATCGGCTTGATGTCTTCAAAGCCGGGCAGTTGCGCCGATGCGGGCCGCAATTCTTCGGTAACGGTGTCGCCGATCTTGGTGTCGCTGACGGTTTTGATGGTCGCGGCAAAGAAGCCCACCTCACCGGCTCTCAATTCGCCGATCTCGACCGGCTTGGGCATCAGTACGCCCATCGACTCGACTTCAAAAGATTTCGAGTTGGACATCAGGCGGATGCGCTGGCCTTTGCGCATCGTACCTTGCATCACGCGCACCAGCACGATCACGCCTCGATAGGCGTCGAACCATGAGTCGAAGATCAGCGCTTGCAGCGGCGCCTCGGGGTCGCCAGTGGGCGGAGGGAGGCGATGGACGATGGCTTCCAGCACCTCGGCGACACCCTGGCCGGTCTTGGCGCTCACGGCGATGGCGTCGGTAGCATCCAGTCCCACAGCCTTCTCGATAGCCTCCTGGGTTCTCACAATGTCTGCCGATGGCAGGTCGATTTTATTGATGACGGGAATGATTTCAAGGCCGTGGTTGATAGCCAGATAAGCGTTGGCGAGAGTCTGCGCCTCGACGCCCTGCGAAGCATCCACCACCAGCAGCGCGCCCTCGCAGGAGGCCAGCGAGCGCGAAACCTCATAGCTGAAATCCACGTGGCCGGGCGTGTCGATCAGGTTGAGCTGGTAGGTATTACCGTCGTGAGCCTTGTACATCATGCGCACGGCGTGAGCCTTGATGGTGATGCCACGCTCACGTTCGAGGTCCATGTCATCGAGAATCTGCGCTTGCATCTCGCGGCCGGTCACTGAGCCAGTGAACTCCAAAAGACGGTCACTCAGCGTCGACTTGCCGTGGTCGATGTGAGCGATGATCGCAAAATTTCTGAGAAAGCGAGCGTCCATATTGGCTGGGAGAAAAGGGCAAATTGCACGCTTCCGCGCGTATGCCTCCATGGCATAGCTTATCATCTACATAGCTTCTTCCAAGGGCCGAACCCCTTACGCCGTTTTCTGGGCAGGACGAAAGTATTTCAGGTGCGCATGAGCGGGATTCACTATCGAACATTCGGATGCGCAATGCTGGCTTTCTCGCTGGCGGGCAGCTATCCCTCCGCGACCGTTGAAGCTGCCGGCAGTTCACCGCAACAGGCTGCCGAGCCGCAGCGGGCTGTCGCGGCCGCGTTGCCTGCGCCGCCCACCATCGAGCAGCAGCGGGTGAGCCTGATCATCCAGCAGGTCGAGGAGGCCTACGCCAACGGCGAGTCCAACTATCGCAAAGGCAAATTACCCGAGGCCAAGCAGGAGTTCGATCGTGCCGTCGACCTGATGCTCACATGCGGCATCGAGATCAAAAGCAATCCCCAGTTGCAGGAGGAGTTCGACCGAATTGTCGATGGCGTGAACGCGCTGGAGATGGAGGCGCTCAAGCAGGGCAACGGCTTTGTGCCCACCGAAGAGCCTACGCCGGCCGATGTGGCCGAAGATGTGACCTTCGAGGTGGACCCCAACATCGTCGCCAAGGCGAAGGCCGATCTGGCCACCACCAACTCCGATCTGCCGCTAGTGGTGAATGACTACGTGGCCACCTACATCAACTTTTTTGCCAACACCAAAAAAGGTCACAATACGCTGGAGCACTCCTTCGAGCGCGCCGGGCGTTACAAGGCAATGATTCAGAGAGTGATGGCCGAAGAGGGCGTGCCGCAGGACTTGATTTACCTGGCCGTGGCCGAATCCGGCTTCCAGCCGCGAGCGCTCAATCGCCGCTCCAAGGCTGGCGGAATGTGGCAGTTCATGCCGCACGGAAACTATGGGCTGGCCCGCAATGCGTACGTGGACGAGCGCTTCGATCCGGAAAAATCCACGCGCGCATACGCTCGCTACATGAAGTTCATCTATGACCAGCTGGGCGACTGGTACCTCTCCATGGCCGGCTACGACTGGGGCGCAGGAAATGTGCAGCGCGCCGTCGAGAAGACCGGCTACGCCGATTTCTGGGAGTTGTACAAGCGCAACAATCTGCCCAGGGAAACCCGGAATTACGTGCCTGAGATTCTGGCGGCTATTATCATTGCCAACCATCCCTCGCAGTACGGCTTCGACGATGTGACGCTCGACCCGCCGGTGTTGACCGATACGGTGACCATCAACTATCCGGTGGACCTGCGCCTGGTTTCGGACGTGACCGGCGCGCCGGCCGACGAGTTGCTGGCGCTGAATCCCAGCCTGCTGCGCATGGTGACACCGCCTGATGCGTCGTTCGATCTGCATCTGCCGGGCGGAATGGCGGAGGTCTTCGCGCAGTGCATCGCGGCAATTCCAGAGGGCAAGCGCAATGCCTGGCGCTACCATCGCGTCACGTCCGAGGACACGCTGGCATCGGTTGCGCGCGAGTATCGCGTGACCGAGGCGGCGCTGGCCGCGGCCAATCACTTGCGCGTGAGCGAGGGCAGCGGCAGCATCGAGGGAGTCGAGGCGCTGGTGGTTCCCGCGGCGCCTGCAGCCGCGCCACCGGCACGCGCGCTGCTCTACACGGTGCGCAAGGGCGAGACGCTAGTAACTATTTCGGATCGCTTCGGAGTTTCTCTCGCGCAGTTGCGCCGCTGGAACAAGATCACCGGCATCAAGGTGCAGGCGGGACAGAGATTGCATATCGCCGATCCAGCAAGTGTGCCGCGCACGGCAACTCGCTCCCATCATAGCGGCAGCTCTTCAACTGGAGCGCAAACGCGGAAAGCCGCTCCAGCAAAGGGCGCGGAGGCAAGGCCCGCTGCTCCGACCGCGCGAAAAAATAGCGGCGGCAAGGCGCCCGCGCATAGCTCTGCAACCGCTTCGATGACGAAAAAGAGCAGCACGGCAAGCGCGAAAGAATCCTCCGCGCACCGGCGCGTTGCCAAAGCCAAGACACCCGCGGCAAAATAAATTTGAAAAAAAGCATTTCTCTTTTTTTATTTGCTGGCGTTTGCGTGCAAGCTGTTGCTAGAATAGCTTGCGTGAGCGGAACGCGATTTTCAGCCGCGTGAAGTGAACAGCAAAACAAGTGCAGCGGCAAGCCGCTGGAGGCAATGGGATGGAAGAAGTGTTCAGGATGTATGCGATGAGCGACGGCGAAGCGAATGCCGAGCCTTTTGAGCTGGATTCCGATCACGACGACTTTGAAGAGGATGAAGAGGTTGAAACCTCCAGCGTACTCACCTCATCGGATGACGACGAGGGAGTAGCTGAAGAGACGGTAATCGTGATCGTGGATAAGCCCGCATCGAAACCGGCTGTCAAGAAGGCCGCGAAGAAAAAGTCTCCTGTAAAGAAGGCTGCAAAAAAGGCTCCTGTGAAAAAGGCAGTGGCTAAGAAGGCAGCCGGGAAAAAAGTTGTGGCCAAGAAGGCCGCAAAGAAGTCCGCCGCAAAGAAGAGCAGTACTGGCGCGAAGGGCGGAAAGGCAGTGGCCAAGAAGGCCGCGGCCGGCAAGAGCGCCAGAAAAATCAACAAGCGAGGTATTAAGTTGGCCGTTAAGAAAGCAGCAAAGAAGGCGCCCGCCAAGAAGGCAGCAAAGAAGGCAGTTGCCAAGAAGGCCCCGGCGAAGAAGGCAGTTGCCAAGAAGGCAGTTGCGAAGAAGGCTCCTGCGAAGAAGGCAGCCGCCAAGAAAGCCCCTGCGAAAAAGGCAACCAAGTAGCAGCGGCAACCTGAAGTACAAGGCAAGCAAAAGAGCCCGGCTCAGCGCCGGGCTTTTTTGCGCCTGAAAATAGGGGGAATCGTTACCCCGCGGGAACGGGAGCTGTGAGCTGCTCGAGATGCCAGCGCTGATGCCGGAAGTAATCCTCTATGACAAAGCGCAGCGTCACCGGCGCGTTTTCGCCGATCTTGCAGATTGATTCGAGCCGTTCTTCAGGCACATGATCAACCGCGGCAGCAAGAATCTCATGCTCCACTTCCCACCAATGCAACAGGGTGGCCCAGGGCAGGTCGCTGTAGCCGTGCGCAGAGACCCACTCGGCCTGCGCATAGTCTGGGCCGGTGAAGCTGCCGTGGATGTTGGCGCGCACAAAGCGCTGACGATTGTTGGCTGCCGAATCCAGCAGATGACCGACGATTTGCTTGCGCGTCCATCCGCCCTCGCGCCAGGGCGTGTCGGCCAGCTCGATGGGAAGCGCGAGCAGGGTTTTATGAACTGCATCAATTTCGGCGCGGAAATCCTGGGCAATCTTTGTTGGCATACCTTCCTCCGATTTCCGATTAGGCACAGTTTCCCTCTCAGAATAAAGCAGCGGCCCCGTCGCCGAGGCCGGTCTTTCGATCCGTTGTGGCGAACCTATTTTTTGAGTTCCGCCAGCGCCGCCAGCACTTCCTCGGAGTGGTGCTGCACCTCGACCTTGGTCCACACCTTGGCAATCTTGCCTGTGGGATCGATCAGAAAAGTGTTGCGGTTGGCAATTGTGATCGGGCCAAAGTGGCCCAGCGAGCCGTAGGCTTCGACGACCTTGTGCTCCGGGTCGGCGAGCAGGCGGAAGGTCAAGCCTTCCTTGGCGCAGAACTGCTTGTGGCTGTCGGGTGTATCGACGCTCACGCCCAGGATCACCGCGTCGGCCAAGTCAAATTGTGCCTGGTCGCGCTGGAAGTTGTGCGCCTCGATGGTGCAGCCCGAGGTCATGTCCTTGGGATAGAAGTAAAGAACGACCCACTTGCCGCGATAGCTCAACAACGAAATCTCGGAGCCGTCCTGCGAGGGAAGGGTAAAGGTGGGAGCAAGCTGCCCGGCTGCGGGCAGCGTTTGATCATTATCACCAGCCGCGCGAACGGCGACCAATGCGGCCGTGACCGCAACAGCCGCGACGAGAATAAAGAGAAGGGAAATTCTCATGGGGAAACCTCCTAAGAGCAGGGATTAGGGACCAGGGTCTCGGGAACAACGAACAGCAGGGAGAGTACCGGGGGAATCCTGCTGACCATCAGTATATCCGCAAATCGCTGACTACTGGCGTAGCCACAATCGCAATCCCCGCCTCGGCGGCTCTCTGCAGCAATGCCTCGCGGTCGAAGAGCAGCGTGCGTCCGGCCTCGACCGAGAGGCAACTGGCGCCGGCGCGGATCATCGCCTCGACCGTCGCAATGCCGATGACTGGAACATCGAAACGCATATCCTGATTCGGCTTGGCCACTTTGACAACGGTCAAACGGCGCTGCAATGTGGAAGCATCATCTTCAAGCGAGCGCAATAGAAGCCCGGCGCGTTCGATGGCGGCATCGGTGCCTTCCATCGCCTCGACGGCAATACAGGCCTGCGCGGCCACCACCACCGTCTGGCCAATGTCGTAGCCAGCCACGGCGCGGGCGACGCTCAAGCCGTACTCGATATTCTTGCGCTCGTCGTTGTCCGGCGCGCGCCCACCCGGCGCACGTTCGGTCAGCACACCCTCCCGCGCCAGCAGCGGCTCCAGAAAAGCCGTCGAACTGATCAGTTCAATGCCTTCATCGGCAAGCACCTTGGCCACCGCGCCCAGCAGCATATCGGTATTGCGCGTGCGCAGATTGAGCAACAGCTTGGCCAGCCGCCAGTCGGGACGGATGCTACTGAAAATCTGTTTGTGCTTCACCTGCCCGGCCATCACCGCCTTCGCGACGCCTTCCTTCTGGAAGGTTTCGATCAGGCGCGAAAGCTCGCCAAGCGAGAGCCAATGGACGGTGATGCCGCTGTCGGCGGCGGCGCGCCGGTCGATTTCCGCGTCGGTCTCTTCGCGAATCGCGGCGACAACAACCGAGATCCCCTGCGCCCGCGCCGCATCCAGAATCAGAAACGGAAACCGTCCGTTACCGGCGATGAGGCCGAGGCTCATATTGCGCACCCGTGTTGAATGAATGCTACCTTGGCCACGTCAGGACACCTCGTCTGGGGTAGGTTCCTTCTTCGAGCGCAATCTGCGGAAAAGCAAGGCCAACCCCAAGAGGAATCCCGCGCCGCCAATTAGAGTGCCCAAATCGCCAGGTCCGCGCTCGACCAGGAAAAGAACAAAGTAGAACCCAAAAAGGCAAGGGTATGAAGCGGTCAATCTCAAGCGGCGTGCTTTTAGCCATTCCGACCAAATGATCAAAAGCAATGTTAAACAGAGACCAACTGTGAGCCGGGCTTCAAAACCGGTTATTGAACGCCTGTCGAGCACGAAGAAGAAAACTACAACGGTGGCTGTGGGCAGCAAATTATGAAGCAATTTTCGACCAAGCATCTCGCCACTCCTTCCACCCCTGAAATAACGCCAAACAACCTTCCCCTGCTCTACTTGATCACCCCGCGTTCGCTGCGTGAGAGGAAGGCGGCCAGCAAAGCCACGTCTTCGCCCTCCAGCTCATTGATCTTCTCGACGGCCTGCGTGGTGTTCAGCTTGGCGGCCAGAAGCAAGCGAAATGCCTTCTGTAATACTTGCAGCCGTTCAGGCGAAAAGCCGCGCCGCTGCAGGCCAACTTTGTTAATGCCGAAGGCCTTGTTCTCGCGCCGCGCCGAGGTCAGCGAAAAGGGCAGCACATCTTGCGTTACGATGGTCCCGCCGCCGATGAAAGCGTACTGGCCGACAATGCAATGCTGATGCACCGGGCAAAATGCGCCCACGGTGGCGTAGTCCTCAATGATGACGTGACCGGCAAGCGTGGCGCAGTTGGCCAGTATGCAGTTGCTGCCCACCAGGCTGTCGTGGCCGATATGCACGCCGGCCATCAATAAACAATGGCTGCCGATGCGCGTCACACCACCGCCGCCTGTGGTCCCGCGGCTAATGGTCACGTTCTCGCGAATGGTGTTCGAGTCGCCGATCTCGAGCGCGGTAGGCTCGCCTCCGTACTTCAAATCCTGCGGCGCAACGCCGACGGCGCAGAAGGAATAAAAGGTGTTCCGAGCGCCGATGCGGGTCCGTCCATCGAGCACCACGTGGGAGATGAGATTGCACTCCTCTCCCAGCACCACCCTGGGTCCGATGGTGCAAAATGGCCCCACTGTACAGGAGGCGGGAACGACCGCGCCTGATACGACAACGGCGCTGGGATGGATGCTCACGCTTCTCCCTCAGTTGAGGCTTCATCGGCTGCTGTCGGCGCAGCCTCGCGCGTCTTGGAAACGATCGAGCAGGTGAGCGTAGCCTGACAAGCGACCTTGCCGTCGACGAAGGCTTTGGCTTCCATGCGTCCCAGGCGGCTCTTGAAGGCCAGCACGTCCACTTCGATGCGCAACTGATCGCCGGGCGTCACCGGCTTGCGGAATTTGGCGCGCTCGATGCCGGTAAAGACCGCCAGCTTGGTCTCGCGGTCGGGAATTTCGCTCATCATGATGATGGCGCCAGCCTGGGCCATCGCCTCGATCATCAGCACGCCCGGCATGATGGGATAGCCTGGAAAGTGGCCTTGAAAAAAAGGCTCGTTCATGGTCACATTCTTGATGGCTACCAGGCGCTTGCCGCGCTCGAATTCGACGACTCTGTCGATTAGCAGAAACGGGTAGCGATGCGGGAGTAAACCCAGGATTTCCTGGATATCAAAGGTCATTCAAGGCTCCAAAGAGCGAATAGCTGTGGCTTGCGCTCTACAGGATTATATCGAATAGGCCGCGCCGCATTTCTCACCGGCCCGAGCTGCCAAAGCCCTTTTCCGCGCGCGCTGACTCTTCCAGGCTCTCGACCACTTCCACAGTTCCAGTCAGCACCGGCAGAGGAATCATCTGGGCAATCTTTTCGCCGGCCTTCAGTTCGATGGGCGCCTCGCCCAGGTTGGTCATCAGCACAAGAATCTCGCCTCGGTAACCTGCGTCGATCACTCCGGCGGTGGTGGCAATACCGCGCGCCGCCATCGACGAGCGGTCGCGCACCAGCAGGCCCAGCGGCTCGCCAGTCTGCGGATGACGCGCCTCAGCGGCAATACCTGTCCGCGCCCTCACCGTGGCCCTCGGAGCAAGCGCCACATCCTCGAGCGCAAAGAGGTCATAGCCCAGATCCTCGCCCTTGTGGGCCACCACCGGCGCATGCGCCCCGGCTTCCAGCAACTTGACTCGCAGCATCTTTCCATACTAAGTCATGGAGGCTTTGCCAGGAGTTGCGAGGACGGGCGGCTGACTCGCTGACTCGCTACAAATGGCCAGCCCCGCCGGAAGTTGATCCCGCCGGGGCTGTCGTTGTGCAATGCATTCGGCAAAAGGACCTATAAGCCGAATTCTGTCGTGTGCGGTCATTCCTCTAGGCGCCGCGTCGCCGCGGACGCTCATCAGCGACCTACCCGGAGGTTTCGACAATTGCTCGAGCCGTCTTGCCGCATCGGGCCGATACGGAGCGCAGCCTGACTCTTGGCGCGCGCTTCCCTCCCTATTTGGTCTTGCTCCGTGTGGGGTTTACCCTGCCCCCGGCGTTACCGTCGAGGCGGTGCGCTCTTACCGCACCATTTCACCCTTACCACTGCGTGGGGCAGCCCATAGGATTTCTCCTCTGGCTGTTCCCGGCCGTCCATCCGAAGAAGGGCGAGCAGAAGCGGTATCTTTTCTGTGGCACTAGCCGTCCACGAGCCTTGAAGCCCGCGTCCCGGACGTTATCCGGCACACTGCCCTGCGGAGTTCGGACTTTCCTCCCCCGAAGAACTTCGCCAAAGCGAACCCTCCGGCAGCGACCGCCCGGTCCTCCTGCCAGTCCTCAGTCTACCGCACTTCCGGTTTTACCGTGGGTTGTGTGCCCCAAAAGCCAGGGTGCCCCCATCCTCGCCGCGTTCTTGTTTTTGCGGCTGGGGTTGGATATATTGAACTCAATCGAACGATAGCGGAATGTGCTATCATGTTCTCAGGCTCAGGAACCAGAAAGGCCAAGTTTCCTTTGCATGAACAAGGCGCAGCAAAGTACGCTGAACGACCTCTTTGTCCGCCCAACACGGGCAGACATTCGCTGGTCGGCGATTGAATCGCTGATTCGCGCGTTGGGCGGCGAAGTTACGGAGCGCGCGGGTAGCCGGGTAGCGGCAAGATTGAACGGAGTGACCGCCGTCTTTCACCGACCGCACCCAAGGCCTGAAACCAAGAAAGGCGCGGTCGAAGCAGTTCGCCAGTTTCTTATGAATGCGGGGGTGAAGCCATGATGGAATACAAGGGTTATGCCGCTGGGTCCATCGATTTTGACCCAGAGGAAAAGACATTTTCCGGCACCGTCGCTGGGCTGCGAGACGTGATTCATTTCGAGGGCAGAACAGCCACCGAACTGGCGCGCGCCTTCCGCGAGAGCATCGACAGCTATCTGGAGCTATGCGCCGAGAGCGGCCAGCAGCCCGACCGTCCCTTCAACGGAAAAATTCTGGTGCGCACAGAGCCGGAGTTGCATCGCAAGGCGGCTCTGCGCGCGGCGGTTGAGGGCGTGAGTTTGAGCCGTTGGATTTCGCGGCAGATTGAAAGCGCGCGGTGAGCCACCTGCGGTGGGGCTAACTGCTCGCTCTTCACTCGCATAGGATACGTGGCTTACCAGTTGCGGTAGGGGATATTGGAGGAGACTACTTCAACGCCGCGAAAGCCCTCACTCTCCAATAGCATCTGGACAGATTTAACAGACTCACTAGGATGGGGACATGGACCTACTATCACCTTGTAGATTCCAATCACCTGATCCTCTATGCGAAGAGGAACCTTCAAGTATGGAACTGGCATTGAACTTCCGGGCCTGAGCTCAATATCTGATACGGAAGAACCTTGCTGTAGAAGAAATGCTAACCTCCATTCAGCTTCCTCACGAAAGCCATTATCCTTCGTGATCGCTGATCGCTTCCCAAGTTTAAAAAAGTGTTTAATTGCAAGCGCAGCTGGTGTCCTGAATCCCTGGATTCCTTCTCCGACTGGCAGCTTTGCGACAGAGGCAGCTTCCTCGATATACGCAGTAACAAGTCTCTTTACTTCATCCTTAAGCGATTTCTCCTCTTCCTCGTCATAATAAATACAGCGGACAAGTGAATCCGAACCCTGCGAGAATCGGTCTGGACGGCTACTCAAAAACCTTTCCCCAACTTCACGAAGATATTCGGGCCGAAATCCAATGCTGTACCCGCCTGATCGCTCTGAATAGGCTCTCCACTGGCTGAGTGAATTTCCACATTCAGAAAATGATGAGACAAAAACATTCTGTGATGTAACCCAAGACGCCATCATAGAACCCTGTCCTAGCGCATCTTCGTCGACAGATTCACCTGCGTTTCTGACATTGTCGGTCGCCATGCCAAGCATCTCAAAGAGAGGACGAGTATTATACCGACTCGAGAATTCAAGAAAAATGACCTGAGGGACAATGTTTCCCTCACTTGTGTCGTTAAGATACCGAATATGCGTCGCCCAAATACACTTGTGTTTAAGTATTCCCAAGAGGCCGTGCTGTGTCGTGTAGTGAAAAAGCAGTTCCGGCTCGGCTTGGCCATTTGTTTCTACGTGCTCTTGTTCTTCCATCATTACTCCTCCGCTTGTATTTCGCCGATCACTTTCGCAATCTGTTGCCGCAGTTCCGGAATGTCCATCTGCACGGTATCCCAGATCATCGAGAGACTCACAGCAAAATAGCCGTGTGCGACGCGGTTCCTCATTCCACGAATCTGGGTAAAGGGAATCGACGGATACTTGTCGCCAATGCCGGGAGCGACTTCCAACAGGTTGTTGGCGGCTTCTCCGAGGATCTCCACGTTGTGAATCACGGCGTCCTGGACCAGCGTATCGGCAGAAAACTCCTTGCGGCCCATGCACTTGGTGTAACGAAGGACACGATCGGCTGCCTCCAGGATGTGTTGGAGGAAGTCTTTGGCGGTGAGATCTTCTTTGTTCACAGCGCGGCGGCCTCGGCGAGAACCTTTCCGCGGAAGCGTTGATGAATCTCTTCTGGCGTGCGGAGATCGATCTTGACGCCGGTGGCCTTCTCCAGTTGTGCCTGGAGCTTTTCCATGGCGAGCAGGCTGGCGCGCGGCGCCGGATCGACCAGAATATCCAGGTCGCTATCCTCCCGATCCTCGCCCCGCACCACGCTCCCGAAGACGCGCGGGTTCGCCATGCCGGCTTGGAGCACAAACTGGCGGATCGTCTCCCGATGCTGCGGCAATACCTCAGACGGCCTCATGCGGCGTTCTCCCTCGACATACACCAGTTTACCGCCAACTTCAAGAGTCCGTAGACAAATCCTTTGAATCCACAGAGGATAGAAAACCATCCATTTCTTGCGGAGAGAGTTTCCTGTCCTCAGCGGAGCCCTTCCAACACAAAGTTGACCGGCTCCCGGCGCATAAATTCCAGGATTCATCTCAATTCGTTCATCTCAATTCAAGGAGAACAACATGAAGATAGCCTCGACCATCGCTCGCTATCTGCTAGGCCTGATGTTTCTGGTCTTCGGTTCCAATATGTTTCTGAACTTCATTCCCATGGGACCATTGCCCACAGGGCTGGCCGGTCAGTTCACCGCCGCCTTGTTTGCCGCGCACTACTTTTACGTGGTGGGCGCGATAATGGTCATCTCCGGGGTTCTGTTTCTCGCGAACCGCTTTGTGGGGCTGGGACTGACGCTGCTGGCTCCCGTGTTGTTTAACATTCTTTTGTTCCATCTTCTGATGAACCCTGGTGGCATAGGTATGGGTGCGTTTCCGACGCTTCTTTGGCTACTGGTTGCCTGGGAGCATCGGACGGTTTTTGAAAAACTCTTCGCGGCGCGGCTCGACGCCTGAAGGTGTCGCCTAGTGAAGGCTGTCACCATGAACGCACAGGCATCTGGCTACAATCAAACTAACGATGATTCAGTTCCTCTATCTCGGCCGTGTGGACTACGGCGAAGGCTTGCGGCTTCAAGCGGAGATGGCCGCGCTGGTCGCCGAGGGGCGCGTCGCGAATGTCCTGCTGCTGCTCGAACATCCGCCGGTGCTCACCTTGGGGCGCAACGCGGATCGCTCGAACATTCTGGCTTCAAACGAACTGCTGGCACGGCGCGGCGTCACTGTACACGAGATCAATCGCGGCGGCGACGTGACGTATCACGGGCCGGGGCAGTTGGTAGGCTATCCGATCTTCGACTTACGTACGCTGCATACAGCAAATGGCGGACGTATGGGACCAGTGGACTTTGTGCGCGGCATGGAGGAGGCGCTGATTCGCCTCTGCGCCAGCTTTGGCGTGCGCGCCGGACGCATCTGCGGCCTCACCGGCGTCTGGTGTCCTGCGGACGGCAGCCCTTTGGTTGAGAGTCGCGGCAAGGAAAGAAAGATCGCCGCCATCGGCATCCACGTGGCGCGCGGCATCACCTCGCACGGCTTCGCCTTCAACGTCACAACCAACCTCGCCGACTTTGATTTAATCGTTCCCTGCGGCATTGCCGGTCACGCGGTTACCAGTCTCGAAAAGGAAATCCAGAATCCGGAAGAGATTCCAACGCTCGAAGAACTAGCCCATCTTGCCGCACAGAACTTCGAGCAAGTCTTCGGTGAGCCTGTGCTGGCGGTCGAAAGCCTTGCGGCGTTGCGCGCCCAGGCTGCGGCTGCCGCGTCGCGATTCCCAGCAGAAGACACGCCTCTCCAGATTCCCGCCGAGGTCGATCAACTGCGCGGAGGCGCTGAACGCCCAGTTCGAGGCTGATCAACGAGATCAGATTCAGTTGGTGGCATCCCACATCTTGCGCAATGAAGCTGCGCCAGATATAGGGCACCCAAACTGTGTGGTTGGTCACGTTTCGGCTGCCGGAGTGCGACGCGATTTATAATCCGGCTTGAGACGGGCGCGCCCCTCACATCCCGTATTCCGGAGAGACCTTCATGCCGACCGACGTAGTCATGCCCCAAATGGGCGAATCGATCTTTGAAGGAACCATCACCAAGTGGCTCAAGGAGGCCGGCGATCCGGTCGCGAAGGACGAGCCGCTGCTGGAGATCTCCACCGACAAGGTTGACGCGGAGATTCCCTCGCCGGCTGCCGGCGTGCTCACCGAGATCAACTTTCCCGAAGGCGCAACCGTCGAGGTCAATGCGGTGCTTGCCGTGATCTCAGAGATAGGCGCGGCGGTTCTGCCCGTAACGGCGACTCCGCCGATGAGCGCTGCTCCTCCATCCGCAAGCTTCGCGCCAAAGGCCGAGTTGGCCGCGCCGAAAGTTTCCGCACACGATGGACCTCGCCGCTCCTCGCCGCTCGTGCGACGCATCGCCAAGGAGAACAACCTCGACCTTAGCCAGATTGCCGGCAGCGGCTCCGAGGGCCGTATCACCAAACAAGATGTGCTGAGTCACTTGGCCGCGCAAGGCCCAGGCAGCGCCGCGCCGCAGGTGCCCGCACAACAGGTGGTTCCTCTCACCAGGATGCGCGCAATCATCGCCCAGCGCATGGTCGAGAGTATGCATATCAGCCCGCACGTGCACAGCGTTTACAAGGTGGACATGACTCGAATCGTCCGTCTGCGCGAGCGCGAAAAGGCCCGCTTCGAGCAGCAGCACGGTGTCAAGCTGACCTATATGCCGTTCATCGCCGCCGCCGCCGTTGAGTCCCTCGGCAAGTTTCCTATCGTCAACGCCTCGCTGGTGGACGGCTCCATCCACTACCATCAGGGGATCAATCTGGGTATCGCCGTGGCTTTGGAATGGGGGCTGATTGTGCCCGTCGTCAAGCAGGCCGAGGGGATGAGCTTTCCGGACTTGGCGCGCGCCATCGCCGACCTGGCCGCCCGCGCCCGCGCCAAAAAGCTGCTGCCCGAAGAGATCCAAGGAGGCACCTTCACGCTGACCAACTCCGGCATTCTGGGCGAGGAGTTCGGCACGCCGATCATCAACCAGCCGGAGTCGGCAATTCTGGCCATCGGTGGCCTGCGCAAGGAGCCGGTGGTGCTAACCGACGCCGAGGGCGGCGACACGATTGCGATTCGCAGCGTGCAGTATTTTTGCCTGGGCTTCGACCACCGCACTATCGACGGCGCTGACGCGGGCAAGTTCATGACTGAATTCAGGCGCGCGCTGGAAGGCTGGGACCGGCATATTGCTTGAGGCGCGGAGTAGACGCTCCGGCAAACAAACCTGTTAAGTTGAGCCGCATCAGTCCCAACCTAAGCCGCCTTTCGCCAGCCCGTCGGCCTGGAGCTGCTGGTGCGCGAGAATCTGTTACCTTCACCCTGTTCATAGAGTACGGCGCGCTCGGCTGACCTGTAACTAGAGGTATACCCGGCGATCATTTTACAGGCGACGAACGACAGGCATTTAAGCTATCCTCTTCGATATGCGTTTGCCCAGCGGCGATTCTTTACTGATTCAGGTTATGGATAGTGCGTTTGCCGGTGCGACGCAGCAATCCGGAGAGCGGCTGGTATGCCGGCAAGGCTGTACGCAATGTTGCCACGGCGCCTTCGCCCTTAATCCGCTGGACGCGCTGCGGTTGCACGCCGGCATGAACACGCTGCGGGCCACCGAGCCGGATCGGGCTTCGGAGATTGAGCACCGCGCGGAGATGTGGGTGGTCGAATTTGGAGGCAGTTTTCCCGGCGATGCCGAGACCGGCCTATTGGGTGTCTCCAAAGAGGAAAAGGAGCGTTTCGAGGACTTTGCCAATGAAGCGGCCTGCCCCGCGCTCGACACCGAAACCGGCCTTTGCGATGTATACGCCTGGCGGCCAATGACTTGCCGAGTCTTCGGCCCTCCTGTCCGCATGGGAGCAGGCGATGCGCTGGGCCACTGCGAACTCTGCTTCACTGGTGCCAGCACTGACGAAGTGGCTGCTTGCGAGATGACGGTCCCCTACGATCTCGAATCGGAACTGCTCGAGGAGATTCCGCAGAAGGCTGAGACCGTGGTAGCCTTTGCGCTGCTCGCTACGGGTTGAGTTTCTCTTCGCTGGCTGGGTGAGAGCTAAACTAAGGTTTGGAAAACCTGATGCCAACACGCCAATGCTGGGCTGAGATTCACACCCGATTTCTGGAAAACAACTTCCGCTTTCTCACTTCACTTGCCACGCCGCAGGCGCAGGTGGCCGCTCCTTACGCGGAGTTGCTGGCCGTCGTCAAGGCCGACGCCTATGGCCACTCGTTGCAACTGTGCGCGCCTGCAGTGGTGCGCGGAGGGGCACGATGGCTGGGCGTGGCCAGCGTCGAAGAGGGCGTGGCCGCGCGCGCGTTGTGTCCGGAGTCGCAGGTGCTGATCTTTTGTGGCGCATTTCCCGGCGAGGGAGCAGCAGTAGTCGAGCACCGGCTGACTGTCGTGGCCTGGGAGCCATGGCAGTTGGACGAGTTGGAAGCAGCGGCGCGCAGGGCGGGCAGCTCTATAGCCGTTCATTTAGAGATTGACACTGGTATGAGCCGCCAAGGGGCAAGTCTGGGAGGGCTTGCGCCGCTGCTGGCGCGCTTTGCGCCGGGTTCTCCGCTGCGGCTGGAGGGCGTGATGACGCACCTCTTTGCCTCGGACGAGGCGGACGGCAGGATAACCGAGGAGCAGCTCAGCCGGCTCAACGTGGCGCTGGAAAGGGTCGAGACTGCCGGAGTTTATCCGGAGTGGCTCAGCGTAGGCGCCTCTGCCGCGCTGCTTGCCGGACTCGGCCAGAGAATCGCAGCTCTCGCCGCGCGCCATGGCATGAAGGCGCTGCTGCGGCCGGGTCTCGCGCTCTATGGTGTGATTCCGGAGTTCGATCCTCAGTTCAATCCCGTGGAGCCTGCCTCGCTGACGGATGCGCGTGCCAGCTTGCAGCCGGTGCTCGAATGGAAGACGCGTGTGGTGAGCCTGCGCTCGATTCCCGCCGGAGCCGTGGTGGGCTACAACGGAACCTTTGTGGCCACCGAGCCGATGCGCTTGGCGCTGGTGGCAGCGGGCTACGCCGACGGACTCGACCGCCATCTCGGCAATCGCTTCAGCCTGCTGGTTCGCGGCGCGCGCGCCCCCTTGGTGGGCCGCGTCAGCATGGACATCGCCGTGGTGGACGTGACGGAGATATCCGGAGTCGAGCCGGGCGACGAGGTTGTGATCCTGGGAAGTCAAGGCTCTGAAACCATCACCGCCTTCGAGCACGCCGAGGCGTCAGGTACGATTCCCTGGGAGGTCTTCACCCGCATCGGGTCGCGCGTGCGGCGGATCGCGGTTTAATTTTTTACTCCTCCCGGAATGCGGGCAAGGGTGTGGAAAGAACCACACTCTTTAGGGCGGATCATGGATACATTTTCACGGTTTTCGCGGGTTCGGTTTTTCGTGCCCCACCCTTTACGCAGAAAATGCAGAAAGAATGGGGCACGGGGTCAGTGGCAGCAAACTGCTATTGCGTCACCGGTTTGGCCGGCAGCGCCTTGGGAGCCTTCAAGTGGGGCGCGCCGTTTACCTCTGGAGCCTTGGGAGCGGCCGGTGACTCGATTGATGGCGCGGGTGGGAAGCCCGTGCCTTTCTTGATATGCACATCGCCGTTTTCGGCGCTGAGCACGATCTTCGGTCCGCCGGGGCCTATGCGGAAGGTGGCTGCCTTGTTCTCACCTCCTTCAAATGAAGGGGATGCGAAATCAGAGACGATGTCGCCGTTGCGGGTGCGCACGTCCACGTTGGCCGAGGCATTGGGCGGCAGCGTCAACTCGACGTCGCCTTTGCTGTTCTTCGCGTCCACCGCATAATTACCGGCCAGCTCAATGGTTATGCGGCCATCGCGGGTTTCCACGTAGGTGTCGCCGTAGATCTGGCTCAGGTCGATGTCCTCGGAGTGCGTCACCACGCGCACCTGCCCCTTGGCCTGGTTGACGTGCAGGTCATCGGAGTTGAGGGTCAGATCGCCGGGCAGCTCCGCCACTTCCAGATCGGTGACCGAGGTGTGCAGATGCACCGGCCCGCGAACGCTCTCCATATGCACATCGCCGCGGATTTCGCCGTTCTGCGTGACCTTGCCTTTCACCTCGGAGAGGGTGATGTCATTCAAGTTGCCGTCGGCGGTCAGGTCGCCCTGCACGTCATGCGCGGAAAAGTCGTGATCGCCGTCACTAAAGCGCGCCTCGACCGAACCGGCAATTGCACTGAGGTGAACATCGCCCCGCGCGGCGATATTGATGCCGGCGCTGAGTCCCGCCGCAGTCACATCGCCCTTGATCGAGTTGATGGTCACGTGGGCGTTTTTGGGCACGGTCACAGTCAGGTTCAGCCGCCCGCTCGAGTTTTGCTCGGAGTTGATTAGCACGGCGCTGCCGCTGACCTTAAGATGCGCGGCTTCGGTGTCGAAAATCTTTTTAGCATCGGTGTCCGAGCTGGCGTAAGCCACTTCGTGCCCCTGCACGCTGATTGCCGAGCCATCGCCCGCCGTCACGCTCACGTCGCCACGGGGATTGTCGATCTCGATGGCGGCATTAGCGGGAATCTGCGCATTCAACAGCGGCTGATCGAATTCATGCTCGGGAAGACCGAAGGAGTTGAAGAAATCATTGTCGTGGTCGCCCCACTGCGAAAACCATGGCCGGGCATGATCCCATCCTGCGGCGCCACTGCCTACGATTGCCAGCACGATGAGCAGGCCGATGAAGCTGCCGCCACGGCGCACCGGAACTCCGCGCTTCATGTCCAGCGCCCACTCGCCCAGCAGTGCCAGGCCGGCGCCGATCAACAACAGCGGCCACCAGTGGCCATACCAGCTCCAGAACTGAACGGCGTTGATGCGCCCTGTCATCAATAGCAAAGCGACTATGCCGACGCCGATCAGAACGACAGGGCCGACGACCGACGGAACGCGCGGACCGTAAATGCCGGTGTAGTTGGCCTTCATGGCGCGCTGTTGGGCCTTCCACGCATCGCGCTGCGCGCGCCACGCGGCTTTTTGCTGCTCCCGGTAGATCCGCCACTGCGACTTGTGATCGTACGGCGGGTAGGGTGGCGGAACGTTTGGAGGCATATTGGGTGGTGTGGTGCTCATTGCTGTCCTCCCTCGGAGTTCTTATCGGACTCCGCTTGATGGGCCGGAGGAATGTAGGCCTCCGGCTGGCCCGGATACGTTGGAATGTGGGCTGTCGCTCTGAAATCGGACGCGCCCGCGGAGGGTGAGCCGGGAAAAGGCGGATAGCCGCCGTCGGAGGCCAGCACCGCGCGCTCAGCCAGCATCAATATGCCAACCAGAATCAGTATCAGCGAAATGCACCACGAGACAGGGTGGTCAATCAGGCCCGTCTTATAGAGCAGTGCAATCACTCCGATCAGCAGCAAAACCGCCGGAAAACGCAGACGGTGAATCATCATGTAACGGCTCATTTGGTACCTCCTTGCGACTCTTCATAACGGCGAACGATCAGCCAAACGCCCAGCGCAATCAGCCCGAGCGGCCAGAAAAACTCCCACAAACGGCCATGAAAAACATCCAACTGACCAAGCAAAAACAACAACCCCAAACCTATCAGAACGATGGCTCCAACTGGCTCCCCCCGACGCCAGCACAGCGGCGGCATCGGCGAAGGCGCGTACGGAATTTGCTGGTACGGAGCCTGATTAGGAGGAGGCGGTTGCCCCGCATCCTGCGGCGGATAGCCGGCGGCTTGTGCTGCGCCGGGTTGGGGCGGATAATGTTGCCGCATACCCAAGTTAAGCCAGCCGCCCAGCTCATTCAGCCCGAAGGGATCTGGCACAGGCTGGCCGTCGCGCAACGCCTTGGCGGTGTGGAAGGCCTCAAACGACTGGTAGAAGATCCACGCGGCGATGAAGAGGCCGAAGATCGGATAATGGTCGGTAATGCTGATCAACACCGCAAAGACGATCACGTGGATGAAGCCTTTGAAAAACTGGCCGTTGTACATCGCCCCCACGCCGGGAATCAATCCTAGCACGGCGGCAGCCTTGGGGTTGGGTCCGCTGGGGGGAGGCGCTACAAAAGGCGGCGGAACCTGGGCCTGATAGTGTTGCTGCCAGGCCGTGGCGCACTCTCTGCAGAAAACCTGCCCAATGGCGCCATGCCCCAAAGCGCCTTTGACAACGCATTCCAGGCAGAGCGGCTTGCCACAGTTCTGGCAATAATAGACCGCAACGACACCACTGTGATTTACGCAGTCCATACTGTGCTCCTTTCCCGCACTTGCTCGCGGGCGCCGCCTGAGAGCGCGGGCTGGTTCTGAATCATTCGGGAAGAAACCATAAAATTACCATCGCCGAGAGTTGGTTCAACAGCCGGAGTAGCTGATTGCTGGGGCGATTCCGCCGGCCTGCGCTCGGGGGCCTGTCGCGACTCGCCGGGAGCTTGTTCTTGCATCTTGCGCCGATAGTCGTCGTTCAAACCCTGGGTTGACCGGCGCAGCTCGCGCATCCCGATCTGCACCTCGTACGCCAGACGCGAGTGATCGTAGTAGCGGACGATCGGCGTCGAAGCCATCGTCAGACGCCGCTCCAGGAAAGAACGCGCCTGGCCGGGAACCGCGCGCAATGCGCTTGGCCGCAAGTCGCCGAGTTGCAAAGTGTCTAGGTGAACTCCGGTCAGGTTGAGCGTCAACCCGATGGAAAAGAAGGCCATTGCCGCGGTCATCATCAGCCGCGGCTCGGCAAAGCGGCGAATGCTGGCCATGAAACCTGGTTGCCATACCGGAATCGATAGAGGCGGCATGGGGACAAGATCAGCGCCTTGCCCTGCCAAGCCGTAGCCTGCCGCGTGCCCCGGACCGGTCTGCGCCAGAATTCTCTCCACCAGACCGTCCGGGATCTCAGGGTCTGGCGAGAGGAACTCCAGCCATTCGCATCCTTTGCGCGCCTCCTCGAACATCTTCGCGCATACCGGGCAATGAGCCATGTGGTCCGTAAAGACCACCTCGTCCTCGGGCCGCATAAGCCCGTCCAGCGCCTCCGCCAAAAGTCTCTCCCACTGCCCGCAGGCCGTGGAGCTCGGATTGAAATTGCGCTCTGCCATTACATTACCTCCGTTTTACTACGTTCCAGCAGTCGCGCCAGTTCCGCGCGGCCTCTGCTGATGCGGGACTTGACCGTCCCCTCGGGTATGCCCAGCACTTGGGCGATCTCCTTGTAGTCCATATCCTGCAGGTCTCGCAAAATCACGGCCTCGCGCAGGTCCACCGAGACGCGCGCCAGTGCCTCCTGCACCATCTTTGCCAGTTCGTTGTTGGCCGCCGACTCGTGCGGCGAGAGGCTGCTGGCCGTCAGCCGGTCAATCGGCTTCAGGTCTTCCGCCGACTCCCAGCCGTCGTCCAGCGAAGAAGTCGCCCGCTGGTTTTTCGTTCGCCGGAAGTTGTCCACCAGCAGGTTGCGCGTCATCGTGGCGATCCACACTTGCAAGCTGCCGCGCCCCATGTCAAAGCTGGCCAGATTCGAGTAAATCTTCAGAAAAACGTCTTGGGTCAGGTCCTCGGCGTCAGCCGGGTTGCCGGTAAAGCGATAACACAGCCCATAGACGCGCCGGTCCTGCGCACGGACCAGCTCAGCCCACGCGGCGGAGTCTCCGTCCATGCAGCGGCGCACAACGCGAGTCCAGTCTATGGAGCTTTCGATCTCCAACGGTGCTGCCTCCCCGCGCACAGGACGGGCTACGGGCACAAACTCTTCGCCTGCAGGAAGCCTGCGCGGAGCGGAAACGCCGGCGTCGTGCGTCCGGAGTTCCAGGTCGCTTTGCAACGGCTTGGCCTGGGTTCCCGGCGACAGGTCTTGGTCGCTGGGGTGCTTGCCCGAGGCCCCCAGCGACTGGTTCTTGCCGCTAGGCTGGTTCGTCGAAAACCCCATCCCGCTCCAGCTTAATGTACCCACGCATTGCATAGTTGGCTAGTACGCAGGATTTGCCAGGGTAGTTCCACTCTGCAATCGCTGATGCCGAGAAATATGTCTATTATATTTTGATATAATATCAATTAGAGGTTACGTCATGTACACCACCAATCTGCGCAAAGTCGGAGGATCGGTCATGCTGGCTGTTCCTCCCGTTCTTTTGGACCAGCTTCACCTCCAGGTGGGAGCCACGGTGGCTCTGGCCGTGGACGGCGAGCGGCTTGTGGTGCAAACCCGACCCAAGCCCCGCTATACGCTGGAAGAGCTGCTGGCCAAATGCGATCCTGCGTGTGCGGATGAGGAAATGTCCGAGGAAGACCGTCTCTGGATCAATCTTCCGCCGGTAGGACGTGAGCTATGAAGCGCGGCGATATCTACCTGGTCTCGCAAGACCCCAGCTTTGGTCACGAGCAACAAGGCACTCGTCCGGTCCTGGTAGTTTCCCCGGACGGATTCAACACGCTCACCCGCGCTCCGATCGTAGTGCCCATCACCGCGGGAGGGAATTTCGCCCGCGTCGCCGGGTTCACAGTTTCATTGACGGGTGCGGGAACACGAACTACCGGCGTGGTACGCTGCGACCAGCCGCGTCCCGTGGACCTCGGAGTGCGCAACGCAAGAAAGCTGGAGAGTGTTCCAGCAGCGATCCTGGATGAGGTGCTGGCTTTGCTGGCCACGCTCTTCGAGTAGTCAATCGAATCTGCTTCCTCGATGTGCGATCCCTCAACACGACCCTCTATGTAGCTTCCAACAATGCGCGCGACCTCTTCGAGAAATGCGCGGTCGATCTCCGTGAAGGCGGCTGGCGAGTGGCTGTCAATGTCGATCTCGCCAACGACTTCGCCCTGCGCGTAGATAGGAACGACAATCTCCGATTTTGTCCGGATCGAACAGGAGAGATAGCGCGGGTCGGCGCTTACGTCGTCCACGACAACTGTTACGCCCGCGGCAACCGCCGCGCCGCAGATTCCTTCAGAGACGGGAATGCGCACGTGCGGAGTCGGCTCACCTGCGAAGGCGCCCAGCACCAGCAACTGCGGATCGTTGGGGTCTAGCCAGTAGAAGCCGGTCCAGTTGTAATGAGGGAGTTCAGCGGCGAGGGCGGCGACGATGACCTTCTCCAACTCGCTTGGAGAGCATGCGGCTTCGGCCAGCTTGCAGATGCGAGCCAGCAGGGCGTTCATCGCGAACGTGAGTCCCGATTCAGGGGTATTCATTTCAATTCTGGTTGAGGTGGATCGATCCCGGGTACAAAATTCCAGACCGGGGGCCACCACTTGTTGATAAGAAAAAGTACTCAATACCGCTGCTGAAACTCCGGATCGACGGGGTTCTCGAAGAGCGAGGCGTCCCGCGTAACGATGGTTAGCCCCGAGGGCGTGACAAAGTAGCGGCGCTTGTCTTCGACCGGGTCAAAGCCGATCACCGTGCCCTCGGGAATGTGGACATGGCGGTCGATGATGGCGCGACGAATGCGGCAGTGGCGGCCAATGTTCACGTGGGAAAAGATGATGCTGGCCTCGACGCTCGAATAGGAGTTGACGCGCACATCCTCGCTGACCACGGAGTTCGAGACTGTGGCGCCGGAGATGATCACGCCCGAGGCGATCACCGAATCCACCGCCATGCCGGAGCGGCCCGGCTCGGCAAAGACGAATTTAGCCGGGGGATACTGGCGCATACGGGTGCGCATCGGCCAGTTCTTGTCGTATAGGTTGAAGACCGGCGAAACCGCGCACAGGTCCATGTTGGCGTCGTAATAGGCGTCCAGCGTGCCCACGTCGCGCCAATAGAGCGCCTGCTGCTTGTTCTCGTCCACAAAACTGTAGGCCATCATCTTCTTCTTGCCCAGCATACTCGGCAGAATATCGTGGCCGAAGTCGTGTTTAGATGCCGGGTCTTCGGCGTCGGCGATTAGCGCCTTCAGCAGCGTCTCGGTATTGAAGACGTAAATGCCCATCGAGGCATCCACTGCATTGGGATTGAAGGGTGAGCGGAAGCTGGTCGACACCGGCTTCTCCTGAAAGCCGAGAATCTCACCCGTCTTGCCGACCTCGACCACACCGAAGCGGGAGACATCGCTGGGAGGAACCGGCAGCGTGGCCAGCGTCACCTCCGCATGGCTCTCCTTGTGATACTCCAGCATCCGGCTGTAATCCATCTTGTAGATGTGATCGCCGGAGAGGATGATCATGTGCTTGGGCTGCTCACTGCCAATCGAGTAGATATTCTGGTAAACCGCGTCCGCGGTCCCCATGTACCAGTTTGAACCGGTGCGCTGCATGGGCGGCAGCAGCTCGAAGAACTCGCCCAGTTCTTGCGCCACAATCCCCGTCCACCCTTCGCGGATATGCCGGTTGAGCGAGAGTGCCTTGTATTGCGTAAGAATGAAGACCCTGCGCAGGCCCGAGTTGATGCAATTCGAGAGCGTGATGTCGATAATGCGATAGTGCCCGCCAAAGGGCACGGCCGGTTTGGCGCGATCCCGGGTGAGCGGAAAGAGCCTTTCCCCAGCTCCGCCAGCAAGCAATACTCCAAGTGTTTCTCTCATAACGATTGAACCTTGCCTTTGCGCTGCGTCCCGCCTGCCATGCTTCAGCCTGAACCGAAGCCTCTGCCAAGACAGAACACTTTCCGGTAGCTCATTTTTCCAGAGGCGCTCCCGGTTGGTGGAGAATATCACATACAACCGAAGTTGGCAGTCCACTTCACTCTATCGATGATAGTTGCCGCAAAGACAAAGCCGGAGCCGCCGACGACATTTCTTGGTCGCGGTGACTCCGGATTTCCGCCCCGGCAATATAGACCTGTCGCTGGGGACCCGTTTTGGGAACGTCGCCGTTTGAGTGCGGAGGTCTTCTAGCGCTTTTTCTGGAACTTGTACTCGATCCCTACCGAGATGGCGAAGTTGACATCGGTGAATCTGCCCGCAGGGACGTAGACGCTGGAAGCGTAATTGGTGCTGTAGCGCGTGATCACCGCATCAGGGTTCACGCGGAAGACCCAATGCGGCGAGCGGTTCAGGTCCATGTGGCCGCCGATGATCGCCGCCGGTGCAACCTGGTTGTTGTAGAAGCCCACCACTGACGGCGCTTGTCCGCGCAGATCCTGCTGGAAGTTGCCATAGACGCCGCCAAACAGCGCATGAGCGCTCAGCGCGCCGTGCTTGTTGTGCGGTCCCAGCCACTCCGGACCCGCTGCAAAGAAGAACTCGCTGACGAATGGTCCGTCGATGCTGTAGTGATTAGGAGCGGCGCCGCTGGTGCCTAGGTAGTAACGGCCTGAACCTTCGGCCGCCCAGTGCTTGGCGAACCAGTACGAACCGGAAAGATCGAGGCCGCCCAGGTTGGCCCCTTGGTGCAGCTCCGGTCCGGCCTTCATGTGGTCGTAGGCCAGGCCCAGAGAAAGATCAAAGCGGTTGTCATAACGCACATTGGCCAGCGGATCGATGGCGATGTAGGTGCCATTGCCAGCGGTCGGAGAGGCGGTGCTCTGCGCCTGGGCGCGAACTCCGAAAGAAAGAGCCAAAAAGGCTACGGCAGCAAGAGAGGCGGTAAATCTGACTGTTAGACGCATCGTATTCCAGCTTACAGGACGATACCAGCGGGGTACAACGCCGGCTGAGAAACTTATGCCTCGCAGGCCCACCGCAGGTGGTTGCGAGCGACTAGCGAGCAGTTGACCCCACCGCAGATGGTTCACAATGGTCGAACCAGCGCGCCCAAACCAGGTAGCGAACTGTTTTCATCTCTTCGACGGTTGCCGCACCCCAAGGGTAAGCAGCCGGCTGCGGCTCCAGCTGTGGTGCGGCGTGAGTGCGCCACAAGATCGGCAGTTCGCTGAAGATGAGGCCAGCGCGGGGCAGATGGCTGGCGCTCGAAACCACTTCGGCCGATCGCCAGCCGTGTGTCTTCATGATCCGTGCAGAGTAACAGGCGTTCTGGATCGTATCCAGGGCCTGCGGCTCGACGTAAAGGGCAGAGTTGGGAATGCCCTGCGCGTGCGCGGTTCGCGCCATCACCCGCGCCTCGACATAGTTGTTGTGCGCCGCTCCCCCGGTCAGAATCAGCCGGGGCGCAACGCCCAGCTCGTACTCATGCACCGCTTCGGTGACGCGGGCCAACTGCTCCGGCGTGGGGTTCCCGTCACTGTCTGCCGGAGAGCCCAGCACAATGATGACGTCAAAGCGGGCGAGCGTAGTGTTCGCGGCGGGAGCCAGCAGCCGCGCAATCGCGCCTATACCCAACAAACAAGGAATCAACAAGATGACGGCCAGTATCAACCAGCCTCGCCAGCCCAGCCGCCGTCGCCGCGAGGGAACGCGCCGGTGGCTGAGCCGGCGAACAGGCGCTTGTCGGATCGAGCGGACGTTGGACAAGGAAATCCTCAACTATCACTCTATCGCGGAAGCCATGGAAATGGGCGAGGAAGTCGCCGGACTCAGCTCAGATTCGCCGGCTCGCCCCAGGCGGACAACACAAACTCGTTCAACTCCTTCCGGCTTCGAGGGCTGGTTTCCAGCTCCCGAAGATGCTCGTCGCCCAAAGCGGAGGGTTCGCCCTGGTAGCCCAGCGCAATCGCTGCGCCAATCAGGTAATCTTCGGGAATACCAAACGCCTCACGGGCGGCGGCTTGGTCAAAGCCAGCCATCGAGTGAGTCTTTAGCCCCAGCGCGGCGGCTTGCAGGCAGAATGTGGCGGCGGCAGCGCCTAGATCGTAGAGTGCGTAGCCGTTGGGTGTGCCGTTGTGCGCGAATTTACTGCTCGCAACGCCCAGAATCAATACCGGCGCTGCGCCCGCCCAGCTTTGATTGAAGCCGATCAGCGTGGACAATATCTTTTTGTGGGTCGAGGAGTTGCGCTTTCCTATCAAAAAGCGCCAAGGCTGTTCGTTGTAGGACGAAGCTGCCCAGCGAGCTGCTTCGAAGGCCTTGCGGAGGTCGGCGGAGCTGACGTCGCGGTCAGCAAAGGTGCGCGTACTCCAGCGGCTTAACACCACCGGCAACACGCCATCGACCGCGGGCGCTTGCTTCAATGTATTGACTTCAACAGCGGATAGGGTCATGGGGACAACTCCGTGAAAAGGAATCAACTCCCTAGTTGATTCCGTGCACGGCGGGAAGGATTCCTGTTTAGACGGGAAGGGCCGGATTCGAGCAAATCGAACTTCATTAGGCGGGCCGGTGAATGAACTGGTGTTCAATAGAGGTAAGGGCGCGGTCAAATCCGCGCCCTTTCAATGCCCAGAGAATCTACGGGTAGATGCGATGCAGCGTGCGCGCGAAGGGGATTGTCTCGCGAACGTGATCCAGGCCGCAAATCCAGGCGACCGCGCGCTCGATGCCCATGCCGAAGCCCGAGTGCGGAACCGAGCCGTAGCGGCGCAGGTCCAGATACCACTGGAAGGCTTCCTTGGGCAGGTTGTGCTGCTCAATGCGGGCGTTCAGTAGTTCGAAGCTGGAGACGCGCTGCGAGCCGCCGATGATTTCTCCGTAGCCTTCGGGGGCGAGCACATCGACGCACAGGGCGAGGCGCGCGTCTTTGGAGTCCGGCTCCATATAGAAAGCCTTCACGTCGGCGGGATAGCGGTGGACCATCACGGGGCGATTGAATTGACTGCTGAGCCAGGTCTCGTCCGGCGAGCCGAAGTCGTTTCCGTATTCAAACGGCGCATCGAGAAGGCCGTCCTGGTGGGCCTGGTTGAGCATCTCGACGGCCTTGTCGTAAGTGAGGCGCGGAAAGGGCGGGCAGATGGAGGCGAGCTTGGCCGGATCGCGGCCAATGACTGTAAGCTCCGGGGCGCGATTCTTCAGCACGCTCTGAACAATATGCGATAGAAAGTTTTCCGCCAGCTCCAGCAAGCCGTCGAGATCGAGAAAGGCGACCTCCGGCTCGATCATCCAGAACTCGGTCAGGTGACGGCGCGTCTTGGATTTTTCCGCGCGGAAGGTGGGGCCGAAGCTGTAGACCTTGCCCAAGGCCAATGCGGTGGATTCGATATAAAGCTGGCCGGATTGAGTCAGATAAGCCGGGTCGCCGAAGTAGTCCACTGGAAAGAGAGTTGACGTGCCCTCGCAGGCCGCGGGAGTGAGAATCGGCGGATCGGTCCTGACAAATCCGTTGCTGTCAAAGTACTCGGCCGCCGCTCTCATGATTTCGGCGCGAATGCGCAGAATGGCCGACTGGCGCGGAGAGCGCACCCAGAGATGGCGATGCTCCATCAGGAAATCGACGCCATGCTCCTTGAGGGTGATCGGATAAGGGTCGGATTCGGGGACTCTCTGGATCACTTCAAGGCCTTCGACATCCAACTCGAAGCCGCCGGGGGCGCGTTTGTCGGCGCGGACTTTGCCGGTAACGATGACCGAGGACTCCTGCGTGAGCCCCTTGAGCGCCTCGAAGACCTCCGCCGGAACGCTCTTGACGTGAGCAACGCCCTGGATGGTTCCGGTGCCGTCGCGAAAGATGGGGAAGAGCAGCTTGCCGCTCTCGCGCAGGTTGTAGAGCCATCCGCGCAGGATGACGGATTGGCCTTCGTGCTGGCCGAGGGTGGCAATGGTGGCGACGGGCACCTGCATCACAATAGGCGCCTGCGGTGGGGCTGACGGCACTATCGGTGCGGCAGACGCGGCTTGCGCCGCAGGAGTGATTGGGTCTTCGGGCATGGGCATCCCTCGGCTGGCCGTTTGGCCGGACTCATTAGGATAGCGCGTACGGGACTCGGGATGCTTGCCAATTGACCCAAGGAATAGAGATTGCGAGGAACGTGAGACTTTAGTAGCATAGGAATTGTTTTTGATGCGCGCAACATTTCCCCAGAGTGCTGCGGGTTTGCGTGCCAACTGGAGGGCATATGGGCGAGTTGGCGGTGGTCAAGAGCGAAGAAACGCAAAAATCACAGGTGGACGCGGAGACCACGGCGCGCTTTATTGCCGACAAGCGCATCGGCGAACGCATCAAGAGGCTGCGTCTGAAAAAATCCATGGGACTGGTCGAGCTGGGCCGGCACACCGGGCTGTCCGCCAGCTTTTTGTCCCAGTTGGAAACGGGCCGCGTGGTGCCCACCTTGCGCAACCTGGCGCGGATCGCGATGGTCTTTTCCAAGGACCTTTCGTATTTTTTCGAGAGCGACGCCGCCGCGGTCTTCCGGATTCACCGGCGCAAGGAGCGGGTGCGGCTGCCGCAGACCGGGGTCGAGTTTCCCGCTTACTACTTCGAGAGCCTGGGTTACATGGTTCCCGACCGGCACATGGACCCATACTTTGCCGAGTTCATGCCGCAGTCCAAAGAGATTGAAGCCAGCGCACATATGCACGCGGGCTTCGAGTTTCTCTATGTACTCGAGGGCGAGCTGGGCATTCGCCACGGCGATCAGGAGTGTGTGCTGTGCCAGGGCGACGCGCTGTACTTTGATTCCAGCACGCCGCACTCCTACCAATGCGCAGGCAAGAAACCGGCCTCGGCAATTATTGTCACCATGCTCCAGGCGCCGCCGATGATGCCGCTGCGCGCGGTGATGCCGGCGAAGGCCGCACACGCGGGCAGTGCGAACAGTTAGTCAACGGTGATTACTATTTGTAACTCGTCCGCGCTATCTCAGTTACAACTTTGCTTGGCAAACTCGCGGAATTCGGCAAACCTGGGCATAACTCCCAGCTCCTCCAGGCAGACCCGGTCACGCTCCGCGATTCTTTTGCCTGTTGAATCCTGCGGATGAGCTTCCAGCTCGTGGTCCAGAAGATTAGCGAGATAGACAACCGTCGAGCAATCAAGGCCGGCGTGTGGAATGCGCGTGGGATGGTGGTGAAAGGCAATCGCCTCGACGGCGATGTTGGGGATGCCCCACAACCCCAGAAGGTAAGCGCCGATCTCCGCGTGCGAGGTTCCCAGCAACTCCTCTTCCGCCTCGAACAGCTTGCACCCGCGTTCGGCTGCCAGCGCGTGCGCGACGCAGAACTGCTCAGGCATCAAGCTCGCCAGGATCAGGCTGCCGGTGTCGTGAAGCAGCGCTGAGACCACGGTAATCTCGCGAGTTTTTGGATCCAGAGGAAGCGCTCCGGCTATGGCGGCCACGCGGTTCGCATGGCGCTGCATCGATTCGCAAACCGACTGCGGAACGCGCGCCCCCGGCTTGAATACCCGGAAAGCCTCGGAGGCCAAAGCCAGGTTCTTGATGGTTTCCATCCCAAGATAGGAGACAGCGTTTTGCAAACTGCTGACCTTCTGCGCTAACCCGAAAAATGCACTGTTGACTAGTTGCAAAACCTTCGCCGACATGGCTACGTCCTGCTCGATGATCTCCGCCACTCTCTCGACCGGAGCGTCGGGATCACTCACGGTTTTTGTGAGCGTCACATATGTCATCGAGAGGGACGGCAATTCACCGACGGCCCCAATCAACCGGCGAATCTCCGGCGAGTTGAGCATCTCCTGCAGCGAGCAGACCCGTTCGATCGTCGATCTCAGTTCGTCCGTGCTGCATGGCTTGGCCAGAAACCGGTGCGCCACGGGAACCGCGCGTATGGCCAGCGCGGCTTCGGAATAGCCGGAGAGAATAATCCGCGCGGTATTGGGATAGCGGTCGCGAATGTGGCCCAGCAGCGTGGCCCCGTCCATCCCCGGCATTCGCATATCAGAGATAACGACGTCGAAGCTGCCGGCATCGCAGGCTTCCAGAGCAGCCAGCCCGCCCAGCGCAAACTGCATCTCCCAGCGATTCCGATCCGCGTAAAGCATACGCCGGATGCCATCGAGAATCTTGATTTCATCATCCACAAACAAGATGCGTTTCATGCGGCCTCCGCCTGAATGGTTAGAGCCTTGCCGTTGAATGGAAGGCGAATGATGAAGGTGGTGCCCTTGCCTTCCTCGCTTTCAAAATGAATGGTTCCACCGTGCTTGTCTACAATGACCGAGCGTGCAATCGACAAGCCTTGTCCGGTTCCCTTGCCGATCTCCTTGGTGGTGAAAAATGGATCGAAGATGCGCGCGCGAATCTTTTCAGGAATGCCGGAACCCGTATCCTGGATGCGGATTTCAACCCAATCGGCGCAATTGCGAGTCTGCACCTTGATTTTGCCTTTCCCCTTGTTTTCCTTTTTGACCACATCACCGATGGCATGAGCGGCATTGACAATCAGGTTCAGAATCACCTGGTTGAATTCACCCGGCAGGCAAGAGAGCGGAGGCAGCGACGGGTCGAATTCGGTCTCCACGTCTGAGACGTATTTCCACTCATTTCTTGCCACCGTAATCGTGCTGTCAATCGCGTGGTTCAAGTCCAGTGGAATCTTTTCTTTCGTGTCCGGATGGGAGAAATCCCTCATCGCGCCCACCAGCTTGGCAACCCGGGCCACGCCTTCGAGCGACTGGTCGATGGCCTTGGGAACCTCTTCGCTCAAGTAGGCAACATCCACTCGCGTGATCGCCGCCGATACCTCTTCCACGATTTCGCTGGAAACGGCATCGACCTTGGCCGCCTGCAAGAGCCGGTCGTAGTTTGCCACCAGGCTGTTCAGTTCTTGAAAAGCATCTTTCAAAAAGCGCACATTGTCGCCGATGTACTGCGTCGGCGTATTGATCTCGTGCGCAATTCCAGCGGCAAGCTGACCGATTGATTCGAGCTTCTCGGCCTGGCGAAGCCGTTCTTCCAAAACGCTCCGGTTCGTGGTGTCAGTACCGATCACCAGCAATTTGGTCCGGTATTCGTCCTTCACCTGAATCGGCGTGATCGTCATTCCCAGCAGATGTGTTCCATCGTTCATCTCGAACGGAAGCGGCTCGCACCGCCGGCTGCCCTGTTCAGAAGCCCAGGATTGGATCTCGGTGTGCATATCAGGCCGCAGCCATTGGATTCCGCAGTCCGCCAATTGTTTTCCCACCACTACGTCCGCGGATAAGCCAAAGGTTTCGGCGGCCGCTCGGTTCCAGCGGGTGATGCTCAAGTCCTGGCCCAAACCAATCAGGATCGACGGCACGGCGTTTATAAATACCTCCGCCCCCTGATGCGCCGCACCCAGCGTTTCCTTCTCGCTGCACAGGCAGGTGGTAATCTCTCGCACCATCCGTCTGATGGCGAAGAGGGCTATCACGCAAGGTACGATTACCGCTATCATGATGATGAACAAAGCCATCTGGCGAGCCGCGCTGTAATGCGCCCTGCTCCGCCTTACATGCATATCCATCTGGTCTGTCTGGAAGCGCGCAAACTCGTCCCAGGCAGCGTGATAACGCAGCAATGCCGGAGTGGTCTGCTGAGTCATGACGATCGCGGCGGCTTCGCCATTTCCTGCATCAATCAACAAGTGCAAAGCGCGTAAATAACTGTCGATATAGAGTCCTCTTGACTGTTCGACAGCAACCAGTAAGCGTTTCTCTTCCTGAGATTCGCAAAGGTCCTTGAGTTCGGCTATCAAGGTTGTCACTTTTTTGGAGTTTTCTTTCCGCTCCGATAGCAGCATTTCAATTTGTTTTCTATCTTTGAGCAAAAACACTTGCATCATGATCCGGCTATTGCGATTGGAATACGCCTCTGTTTCCCTGGACAGGCGCAGCTTGGTCCACTGCGTGGTCAGCGTATCCTGCAACTCTGCATTGATGCGATCCATGCGGCGCAGCCCTAGATCGCCGGCAATTATCAGCAGGGAGGCAAGGAGGCTGAATGCCAATATCAATCGGGCCGTAACCTGGCGTGCAAAGAACCCGGAGCTCGAGGAAAGCGGTTGGATCTGCCGGCTGCCGTAATCCTTCTTGAACAAAAATTGCGTCACGCGGCCACCGCCTTGGCCGCAAGTGCCTTGCCATTGTAAGGAAGGCGAATGATAAAGGTCGTGCCCTTCCCTTCCTCGCTTTCAAAGTGGATGGTTCCACCGTGCTTGTCAACCACAATCGAGCGCGCAATGGTCAATCCCTGTCCGGTTCCCTTGCCGATTTCCTTGGTAGTGAAGAAGGGGTCGAAGATGCGCGCGCGAATATTGCCGGGGATGCCCGAACCCGAGTCCTGTAAGCGAATTTCGGCCCACTCCAGACAATGCCGTGTCTGCACTTTGATCTTGCCTTTTCCCGAACCTTCTTTATTTGTTACTTCGGCGATGGCATGAGCGGCATTGACAATCAAATTCAAAATCACCTGGTTGAATTCCCCCGGCAGGCAAGAGACCAGCGGCAGAGCCGGATCGAATTCTGTTTCCATGTCGGCTACGTACTTCCACTCGCTTCGCGCCACGGTAATGGTGCTGGCTATGGCGCGGTTCAAGTCGACAAGCACCTTTTCTTTTGTATCTGGATGGGAGAACTCTTTCATTGCGCTTACCAACGCCGTGACGCGGGCCACGCCCTCCAGCGTCTGGTCGATGGCCGTGGGAATTTCCTCCAGAAGATAGACCGAGTCCGCGCGTTGCGCCACCGCCTCGATATCCTGAATCGCATCGCGATAGACGATATTGTCTTTGGCCGCCAGCATCAGCCGCTCATAATTCACCAACAGGCTCTTCAGGTCCTCGAAGGCGTCCTTGAGGAAGCGCACGTTGTCTCCGATGTACTGCGTCGGAGTATTGATTTCATGGGCAATTCCCGCGGCAAGCTGACCCACCGATTCCAGCTTCTGCGCCTGAAGAAGCTGTTCCCGCAGCAGGTTCCGCTCGGTGATGTCCTCGCACATTCCTTCATAGCGAACCACCACCCCGTTCTCGCGAATGGCGCGGATGCTCATCGTGAACCATTTCTTGCAGCCGTCTTTCTGATAGACTTCGCACTCGAAGTTCTTTACGCCGCCGACTTTGTCCATCACCAGCATGAACTCCACGCCGCGCTTGCGGTTGACAAAAAACTGCCGCACAATATCGACGATACTGGCGACCATCTCATCCGGGGAATTGTAACCCAGGTTGAAGGCCATGGCGGGATTCACATTCAGGAAGCGGCCCTCCGGCGTGCATTGAAAGATGCCGACGATGGCTTTGTCGAATATCCCGCGATACTTGAGTTCAGCCTCGCGGAGTTCACTCTCCATCCGTTTGCGTTTGCTGATATCGTGACCAATGCCGGCTAGGCCCGTGACACTGCCTTGGCTGTCGCGCAGCGGCACTTTTGTCGTCACATAATGAACTACATTTCCCGCCCGGCCGGTCAGATGCCGTTCCCAACTCTGGAGCTGCCCTGTGCGCTTCACGCTCTGCTCGTCTTCATAGAAGGCCTGGGCCAACTCCGGCGGGAAAAAGTCAAAGTCGGTTTTTCCCAGCATCGCTTCCGGCGTTTCCAACCCAACGACGCTTGCCAGCGAAGCATTGGCCACCACAAACCGGCCCTCGGCGTCTTTCACATACATGAAATCCGGAATGTTGTCGATCAGCGCGCGCAAGATTCTCCGCTCGGCCTCCAACTCCGCATGAGTCTGACGCAAAACCTCATCTTCCCGCTGCCGTACCGTAGCGCTAATATATGAGCGAACGCCAAAATACAGAGCGAAGATTACCCCGCCAAGCACCAGAGCCTGCAGCATTCCCTGAATCATTTGCAGCTTATCAATCAAGGCAAGGTCGTCCCTGAAGTCGCCCGCCAAGTCGCTCTGCAATGCATCCAATGCTCTTCCAACCGATTGATTCTCTCGCGTTAAATCCGCCAGATCGTTCTGTTGCGGCACTATGGCGTTGGTCTGTGTAGCTGCCGCGTACAAGATGCGGGACCGCGCTTGCAGACCGGCAACCCGACGCGTCAAGGTAACAATCTGTTCATGGCGCATGGGGTTGAATTCCATCGACACGCTAGCTCTTCCCATTGACAATTCAATGAGGGAAGCCTCTCGGGCAGCGTCGGCAAGCGCCGTACTATCCTGCATCAAAACGGCGTTGCTATATTCGTGATTCATTTTTTCAAAGGCCGTGTTTGCGCTTTGAACGCTCAGCGCCGCGGGAAAAACAGACTGGGATGCAACCCGGATATAGTTTCGTACTGTATAAGCAGTCCACTGCACGATCACTAATAACCCGATCACCCCAAGCACCGCAACAATGATGCTGTACTTGACCGGCCCGGAATATGCAATTCGGGAGGTTCTGGCTCTGGGCCGCATAACTTGCTTTCCTTCTCGGCCATCCGTGCAATGCCGAATCCGTTCTTCCGTTCGTAATTCGTTCGGTGCCCTCCGTGCTCAGGTCGATTTACTGACACGGCCCCGTGAGCGTGTGGTTGCCCATCGTGCCGAGTGCACTCGGCTGCAAGATTTATCGGCAAATATGACGCTTTCATAAGACGCTGGACGGGACCGCACCCCAACCTCTTCGATAAGAGGATGTAAATTACCTGATTCACCGGGAACAAGCTGACGATCAGATGGATATGTGACTGTTATGGCCTTCAAATTCCAGGGCCTGAAACTTCTGTCGGCTCGATGGACATTGAAGACCTGATTCTTTCCGAGCATACTGCCGATGAGATACATATGCGCCTGCGTCTTTTCCCGGCTCTTTGCGGCGCAGGCACGAGCGGTAGCAACGCCGCCGGTTGCAAGGAGTATGCATCGTGGATGACAAAATCCTTTTCGTGGACGACGAACCCGCTGTCCTGGACGGTTACAGGCGAATGCTGCGCAAGGAGTTCGAGGTGGATACGGCTGTGGGAGGGGAGAAGGGCCTGGCGACGATCCACGACCACGGTCCCTACGCCATCGTGATCTCCGATATGCGGATGCCGGGTATGAATGGCGCCCAGTTCCTGGCGCAGGTGCGCGAGAATGCGCCGGACACGGTAAGAATGCTGCTTACCGGATACACCGACCTCAGCGCGGCCATTGACGCGGTCAATGAGGGCAACATCTTCCGCTTTCTCACCAAGCCATGCTCCAAGGAATCTCTGATAGAAGCCATCAACCTTGGCATGGCTGAGTATCGCGCGATCCTCACCGAGAAAGAACTGATCAAGAAGGCCCAGGCGGTCGAGGCTTTCCGGCCCGAACTGATCCCCGCCGATAACTGCCCATGGGATAACTTCCAGGGTCCGACCGGCCTGCCCGGCCCTTCGCAGGCCAAAGGCCACCTCGACCCGCTCTTTGGCGTTGACCCGCAAGGCTATGTCATTCTCTTCCGCTTCACGCTGCTGGAGACCATCGAGCAGCGCTATGGCGAGGATACCGCCAGAGACTACTTGAACGAAGCCGCCCAATTCCTGATCCAGGCTCTGCGCTCTGAAGACCGCCTCTTCCACTGGGGACGGTACGTTTTGATGGCCGTGATCCGGCGGCAAATCTCCGCTGCAGCCACGCGCATGGCGATTGCCCGCCTGACGGCGGCCAGCCGCGACCAGGTGCTGAACGTCGATGGAAGAAGCATCATTGTCGCCTGCGCGATTACCTTTGACCTGCTGCCGGTCTCGCAGTTTGCAAATATCGAATCCATGCTCGCGGCCTTCGATGCCAATATGACTGTCAAGGCCTGAGGCTGCCCGGCGCGGTCACTCACGATGGGAAAATAAAACTCTAGCCGCCCTGAGTTGCAAAGTAATCGGCCACTTGCCGCCAATTATCCACGCGCAGAAAGCCGGTCGCGGTCAGGTTATGCGGGGCGGTGTAAAGCAGTCCCTGGCCCTCAAAGCGAAGCAGGTTATTGGGGAGGTCGTCGATCAGATAGTCGGCGCGAAGAATGCTTTTGTTGCCGCAGAAAACATAGTGCGTGGGCGGAATGAAAGGGAAGTGGCGCTGCAGCCAGCGATACTTGGGCCCGAGCGAGTTGGGAATCGCCATCGCCTGGGTGGCGATAAAGACTTCATAGCGGGTGGAGAGCTGCTCCAGCACCTCCGGCGCGCCGGGCATCACGGCTAGAACCTCGAAGAAGTCCTCAGCGTCCAGAAAGGCGCGAAGCTGCTGCTGGCGGTCGAGCGGCGTAATCTCCCACAGCCCCTTGCCGGCCAGGTCTTGCGGCCTGACATCCTCGTCGAAGGTCTGGTTGTAGCGGCGCAGGTGTTCGGCGAGGGTGTCCGCCATCACCTCATCCATGTCCACACAAATCCGCTGCACGGTCATTCTCCCACTGGAGGTTTGGCGCGCTTGCGTTTGGGTTTGGGCTTGGCGTCCTCCGGTTGGGCCACAGCGGGAGCCATCGCCGGATCCCAGTAGAGCAGGCGGGCGCAACTGTCGCAGGTGAGCAGTTCTCCTTCGCGCAGTTGGTTCCAGGTCTGCGGCCGGACACCCATGCGGCAGCCGGTGCATTGCTGGTTCTCAACGCGCGCCAGGCCTGTGCCGCGTGAGCCGCAGAGGCGGTCGAAGCGAGTGAGCACTTCGGCCTCGATCAGCGGGCGAAGAGCCTCGCGTTCAACGTTCAGCGCGGCCAGCTCCCGGGCGTACTCGGCCTGGTGAAGACGGACTCGGGCGCGGGTCTTTTCCAGAGCGGCGGCCATCAACTCAACCTGAGCGCGGGCGGCGGCAAGCTCTACCTCCTGTGCCTCGCTGCGTTCCAGGCTGGTAAAATCCTCGTTCTCGAGGCGAGCGGCCTCGGCTTCGGCAAAGCTGAGCTCGTGCTCGACGGCGCTAGCCTGCTCGGGCGTCTTGATCGCGTCTAACTGGGTGCGATAACGCACAGCCTTCTGGCGATGGGTCACGATCTCGCGATCGAGGCGCGCGCGCAGCGTTTCCTCGCGGCTCAGGGCGTCCGAAGCCGCGGTAGCCTGGCGTTCGGCAGCGGCCAACGCGGCCTGAGCCTGCGCGATTTCAGCCGGTAGAGAGTGTTCAGCCTTCGTGAGGCGTGTCCGCTCCAGCTCCACCGCTTGCAGCTTTACGAGGTTTTCAATCTGCGCTTGCATCCGTGTTAGCAAGTTTACGTCATTGGGCATGGATAAAGAAAATGGGGGTGGGGGAATCCTGCGACAATGGAAGCCAACCGGAAGGCGGGTTTGACTTTGGTTCGTGAATCGTTCCTTCGCAGGCAGCAGAGTCACGGATGGGTGAAGTGGGTTGCGGGTGGGCTGCTGCTGGCCGTGACCACGGCGGCAGTGATAGTCGAGGTCGGGCTGCGGCGGGCAGAGCCGTTCCTGCGCGCTCGCATTATCCAAGCGCTCTCTGATCGCTTTCACGCCCGCGTCGAGCTGGACAACTTTCATCTCTCGCTGGTCAACGGGCTGTGGGCCCAGGGCAAGGGGCTGCGCATCTGGCCGTCCGCGAATGTTGCGGACCTGGCTGTTCCCGCAGGGCAGGGCGAGCCGCTCATTCGCCTCGAGGAGTTTCGCTTTCACGCGCCGCTGCGCTACGTCCCCGGAAAACCCTTTCACATTTCGCTGGTCGAAATGAAAGGGCTGAGCATTCACTTGCCGCCCAGATCGCACTTCGACCACGCCTTTGCAGATGCTGGCCAGCCCGCTGACAGGACGGCTGCTCTGGTGAGTTTGGAGGTCGAGACAATCGAGTGCACCGGCGCCGATCTGGTGCTCGAAACTGACAAGCCAGGCAAGCTGCCGCTGGAGTTTGCGATTGCCCATCTCAAACTGACCAACATTGCTTCAGGCGGCGCGATGGGCTTTGACGCCGAGTTGACCAACCCCAAGCCCAAGGGAACAATCTACACGACCGGCAGCTTTGGGCCATGGCATGGAACTGATTTGGGCGAGGTCCCAATCTCCGGCGACTATCGCCTGGAGAATGCCGACCTGGTCACCTTCAAAGGCATTGCTGGAACTCTCAACTCCATCGGCTACTTCGATGGCACGCTGCGGCATCTGGCGGTGGACGGCGTGACTGATACGCCGGATTTCCGCCTGACGCACTTTGGCCATGCGATGCCCCTCACCACGCGCTATCACGCGTATGTGGACGGGACCAACGGCGATACCTGGCTCGACCCCGTGGACGCGACTCTGGGCCGCTCGCACTTTACCGCGCGGGGGCAGATTGTGCGCCTGCCGGGAGCGGTCGTCGAAGGCGCGCAGCAGTATGGCGGCCACGACATCGCCCTCATGGTGAACGTTGACAAGGCGCGGATCGAGGATTTTCTTCGCCTCGCCAGCCGCTCCGGCGAGGCGCTGCTGTCCGGCAATATGACGATGAAGACCTCGCTGCACATTCCGCCCGGTCCAGCGCCGCTGCACGAGCGGCTGGAACTGAATGGCAACTTCGCGCTCGATCAGGCGCTCTTCTCCAACACCAAGATGCAAGGGCGCATCGCCAAGCTGAGCCTGCACGGCCAGGGGCGGCCCGAGGAGGTCAGGTCCACCGATCCGGCTACGATCCTCTCCGCGATGCAGGGCAACTTCCAGTTGGCCAGCGGCGTCATCACGCTGCCGACGCTGGAGTTCACCGTGCCCGGCGCGAAGATTCAACTCCAGGGAACTTATGGCTTGGATGGTGGCGCGCTCGATTTTGACGGCACCGCGAAGATGGAGGCTCCGGTCTCCAGAATGGTGGGCGGCTGGAAGGGAATGCTGCTGGCGCCGGCTGACGGCTTCTTGAAGAAAAGCGGCGTCGGAACCGAGCTTCCCATCCACATCGACGGAACGCGCGAACAGCCGCATTTTGGCCTCGACTTCGACCGCATGATGCCGGACGAAAAGCAATAGCGGCGGAGTTCGCAGGCGAGTCATTCGACCGTCATGCAAATCCCGTATAATTCTCGGTTGCCTCTAAATGAGGCAGCGGAGGAGTTCTATGGACCCGGTCATTCTGATTCCGCTGGGAGCGGTGGCTCTCGTCATTCTCATCATCTTTCTAAGCAGCTTCTTCACCGTGAACACAGCCGAGGTGGCCGTTCTCACCCGCTTTGGCAAGTTTCTTCGTGCGGCTGATCCAGGCTTGAACTGGAAGGTGCCGTTCTTCGACACCGTAGCCGGCATGGTGAGCCTGCGCGTCAATCAGATTTCGTTGACCATGGAGACCAAGACCAAGGACAACGTCTTTGTCACCATTCCGATTTCGGTGCAGAATCGTGTGCGCCCGGAGAAGGTCTACGACGCGTTTTACAAGCTCTCCGACCCGACGGCGCAGATCAAGAGCTATGTCGAACAGGTGATTCTCGGCCACGTGCCCGGCATGACACTCGATGAGGTCTTTGCCTCGCAATCGAGCATCGCCGCGGCCGTCAAGCAGGAACTCGACGCCGACATGGCCACCTTCGGATTCGAGATCGTGAATGTGCTGGTCACCGACATCGTTCCCGATCAAAAAGTCAAGTCGGCGATGAACGACATCAATGCCGCTCAGCGCGAGCAGGTTGCCGCCAACGCCCGCGGCGAGGCGGAAAAGATTCTGGTGGTGAAGCGGGCCGAGGCCGAGGCCGAGAGCAAGGCGCTGCAAGGGCAGGGCATCGCCAATCAGCGTAAGGCGATCATCGAGGGCTTGCAGAACTCTGTCGAGGAGTTCCAGAAGGCCGTCGATGGCGCGTCGTCGAAGGACGTGATGCAGTTGGTGCTGGTCACGCAGTACTTTGACACGCTCAAGTCCATCGGCGAGAGCGACAAAACCAATACATTGTTCCTCTCCCATTCGCCTGGAGCGGTCAAGGAAGTCTCCGACCAGATTCTGGAGTCGATGCTTGGAGCGGACAAAGCGAAAGGCTGATCACCTGCAGTGGGTCCAGCCGTGCGCTGTGCGCTCGCAATGGTTCGTGGTGTCCCAGGTCTCAAAGTCGATACCTGGGACACCCGTAACTGAATCGCTCGAATTGAAAGCTTGGAGGAGTGATGGTCGCAGGGCCGGGATTGTTTGCGCTGGCTAGGGGGACTGCTCTCGCAGCTGTCGGTTTCTTTGCGTTGCCGGTTGGAGCGCTGCACGCTCAAAGCGGCAAGGAACCAATACGCATCTCGGTGCTGGACACTCATGGAGCGGAGATTGCCAGCTCCGGCGCGAATGCTGCTTCACCCACCGCATCCGTCGCCTTCGATCACGAATATCAGCCGGGCGATCACATCGTCCTGCGCGGGCCGCAGCGCGTCGCCGTGCGCTTCGATCAGAACTTCTCCGAGTGCCTGCTCTATCTGCCAAGCTCCACGCAAGGGCAATTCGACTTCGCAATTCCATACGGCCAAGCCGAGCAGCAGACCGGGAGCGCCTACTCGCCCGAAAGCTTTACCGGAAAATCTCATCGTGTTGAGGCTCGCATTCTCACCCGGAGTGAGCGCTCCGGCTATCGGAATCTTGCGCTGAATCCCTGCGATGCAGTGCTGCCGGAAGATGCGCCAGCAACAGCATTTCCGCATAGCAGCACGAATAGCTATGCCCGGAATCTCTTCGACTTTGCCGCGCGCAATGCCATCGACGGCATCGAGAAGAACGGCCATCACGGCCTCTGGCCCTATCAATCCTGGGGTCCCGAGCAGCACGTCGATCCATGGTGGAAGCTCGACTTTGGCCGCCCCGTTGCACTGGACAAGATCAAGTTGATGATCCGCGCTGACTTTCCCCATGACAGTTATTGGAAGAGCGCGGTGATCGAGTTCTCCGACGGCAGCCGGCTTCCCATCCAGATCACTTCTTCCACCGGCTTGCAGCACTTCCGCTTTTCACGGCGAAAGATTACCTGGTTTCGCTTGACGAATCTTGTGCCCGTGGACCCGGAAAAATGGTGCAGTCTTGTCGAAGTCGAAGCCTGGGGGCATGACCTGCCATAACTCCAAGGCCTGGGTGCTGGGTGCCCCATCCACTCAGCGTTCTTTCCACCCCAACACACAAAGTTCGTATGTTGGGGACCCCGGTTTGCTGAATGGGTGGGAGACGATAGCATTATTTGAGGGCCGGATGAATAGTGAGGTAATTTTGTGAATCGGCGATTATTTCTCCGCTCTGCGGCACTTACTGCTCCGCTTGCGGTACTTCCTGGAGCGCTGGCCCAATCAGTCAGCGGCCCAGCGATTTCTGAGAGCACGCGCCGCATCGAGAAGGCGACGGCGGCGGCTATGGCGATGCAGCGCCGCGACTGGGAACAGGGCATTCTGGCTGAGGCGATGGTCGAGGCGGGCGACCGCGAGCGCGTGATTCTGCTGACCCGTGCCGCGATGGTGCAGCGCACGCCCGACGGACGGCTAGGTGTCGTCGTCTCCGGCGGCACGACCGATCCCGCGATGGGCGGCTGCGCCTACGCGAAGGCAGCCGAGTGGAGCGGCGACGCGCAGATTCGGCAGGCGGTCGATGGACTGCTTGCTTGGATTCGCTTCAAGGCTCCGCGCAGCAAGGATGGCATTCTTTATCATGTCTTCGACGCGCCCGAGATGTGGTCGGACGGCTTCAACGGCGCGCCTGCCTTTCTCGCTGCGATGGGCTTTCAGAATGAAGCGCTGGCGCAGATCGAGGGCTTTCGCCAGCGGCTCTGGAACCCGCAGAAGAAGCTCCTCGCCCATATCTGGGACGACGGCAAGCGGCAGTTCAATGACGGCAACTTCTGGGGCGGCGGCAACGGCTGGGCCGCTGCCGGCCTCGCCCGCGTGCTGCGCACCTTGCCCCGCGAGCGCTCTCAGGATCGCGCGCGGCTGGCCGATTTTGCCCGTCAGATTATCGACGGCTGTCTCCAGCATCAGCGCCCTGACGGTCTCTTTCACGACGTGATCGACCAGCCCGCGACCTTCGTGGAAACCAATCTCGCCCAGATGCTGGCCTTCGCGATTTATGAAGGAATCAGCGCGGGCTGGCTTCCCGTGAGCTATCAACCGCACGCCAACCGGATGCGCGCCGCCGCCCGTCTCAAGATGGATGCCGATGGCTACGTTCAGGGCGCTTGTGGCGCGCCCAACTTCGACCGGCCGGGAGTCTCGACCGAAGCCCAGGCCTTCTGCATCCTGATGGAAGCAGCAGGCAGCAAGCTGGCCTAGGAGGCTTCGAGCAGGAGCCGGACAATAATGGAAATATGCGGCTCACCGATCATTGCTACGCGGTTACGGGACTGGGATATTCGTCGCCCTGGTGCGTCAATGCGGGATTCATCGCAGGCGAGGAGTTGACCCTGGTGGTCGATACCGGCGGGAACACGCTGGCAGCCCAAACGATTCACGGCTACGCCAGTGCCGCCAAGCCCGGAAACAAGCTGCCGACAAGCGCTTGTAGCCGCTTCCCGGCTGACCTGACTACTTGGGCAAGAAATAGGCTTCGACCGCCTGCATCATCGCCGCGTGATCCATATACGGCTTCCTGCCTTCGTAACGTGCGGACCAAAGTACCTGGTTCACAACATCCCTGGGGTAGCACTGCCGCAGCTCCTGCTTCAGTACGCCGCGAATAAACTCGATCAGATCCCTCGGAATGTCCGCTTCGAATTCAACGCGATTCTCTTGGGCAACGCGGCGGAATATCTCGCAGAATTGCGCATCGGTGAGTCCGCTGACCTTGATCTTGGTTTGAATTCTGCGAAGGAAGCAGGCGTCCACCAGCTCGGCCGGATCCATGTTGGATGCGAAGACGACCAGCATCTCGAAGGGAACCTCGAGCTTCTTGCCGCCCGAGAGCGCCAGAAAATCGATTCTCCGATCCAGCGGCACCACCCAGCGATTCAGCAGGTCCTCTGGGCGTATCTTCTGCCGCCCGAAATCGTCGATGATCAGAACCCCGTTGTTGGCTTTCATCTGCGCCGGAGCAACATAGAACTTCGTAATCGGATTGAATTGTAGGTCCAGCATCTCGGCCGTCAGCTCGCCGCCCACCAGAACCGCGGGCCGCTGGCAATGCACCCAGCGTTCGTCCACGTTCTCATTCCCCGAGGACGCCACGCGCTTGTGAACCGCCGGATCGATGACCGTGATGATCTCCCCATCGACCTCCACCGCGTACGGAATCCACACCTCATCTTCGGCCAGCACCCGTGACAATGTCTCGGCCACCGTGGTCTTCCCGGTTCCCGGTGGACCATACAGAAAGATCGAGCTGCCGGAGTTGAGCGCCGTGCCAAACTGCCGCAGCATCCCTTCATCGATCACCAAATGCGCAAAGGCGCGCTTCACGTCTTCGGCGTGAGCCTCCACCTTGCGCACACTCTGTAGCCGCGTCTGCTCCACGTAGCTCACCAGAGAGACTGGCGCTGGGCCGCTGTAATGATTCTGCGTAAGCAGGTCCATCGCCCGCGTCCTGCCCTGCGAGGTGATGGCAATCTGCTGGACGTGCCCAGTCATTCCCGTCACCTGACACAGCAACTCCGCACGCAACTGGGTTGACAGCTCCTTCACCACCTCAAAGCTGAGCTTGGTTCGATCGGCAAGGTCAAGCATTGAGAGTGTGCCGGACAGACAAAGAATCTTTAACGCAAGATCCTCGAGAATCGACTGGCGGACATCAATTTCCTCAATGGACTGCGGCCTGTGCAATGGCCCGTCAACGGATTCGTTCGTGAAAAAATCGTAATCTGACATCGCCAACAAGGTTACCATCTTCCCCCAGCAGCCGATAGTGTCGAATAGTGTCAAAAGAGGCACTCTTTGGTCCCTCTAATCTGCCGCCCATCGGGTTACACTTTCCGTTTCGTTTCGACGCACTTCACCCTGCTCCGTTCTGCCCAAGGTAATGGGCTGGCAGGTATCGGGCCGGTCACGCAGAAAAATACGCAGCCAATCCATCCAATGCCGATGGATTTGAGCCGCAATGAACTCTCTTGCTCCAGACTGCGTATCAGCACCAAGGTCGTTGCGGGCTTTGCTACACTGCAACAAGGGCCGACGCCACAGTCTGCCTGTAACCAGACTGCACATTTACAGCGGGAGAGTCCATGCCAGTTGTCGAACTCGCGGGAGTGACCAAGGCCTACGAGAACAAGGTTGCCGTCAGCGACCTGAGTTTATCCATTGAGGCAGGCCAGATGTTCGGACTGCTGGGCCCGAACGGAGCCGGCAAAACCAGCTCCATTCGCATGATGATGGGCATCACCCTTCCCGATTCAGGCAGCATCCGCCTCTTCGGTAAGCCCTTCGAGCGCAAAAGCCTCGAGCAGGTCGGCTACCTGCCCGAGGAGCGCGGCCTATACAAGAAGATGAAGGTCGTCGACCAGCTCGTCTTCTTCGGCTGCCTGCACGGGCTGCACGCCGACGAGGCGCAGAAGCGCGCCAACGACTGGGCTCGGCGCATGGAGATTGCCGGCGCACTCGAGAAAAAAACCGAAGAGCTCTCCAAGGGAATGCAGCAAAAGATTCAGTTCATCTCCACCCTGATGCACGAGCCTGGACTGATTGTGATGGACGAGCCCTTCAGCGGGCTTGATCCGGTCAATGCCGTGCTGGTGGAGCAAACCCTGCTCGACCTCAAGGCAAAGGGCAACGCAATCCTGTTCTCCACCCATCGCATGGATCAGGTCGAGAAGCTCTGCGACTCGATCTGCCTGATTGACAACGGCAAGGCCGTGCTCTCCGGCAATCTCCGCGAGATCAAATCCCGTTACGAACGCAACCACGTGATCGTCGAGTTCGAGGGAAACCCGGCTTTTCTGAACAGCGCCGAGATCGCCGAGGCGAAAAACTTCTCCGGCCACGCCGAAATCACTCTTAAGCCGCACGGCAACGCGCAGAAGCTGTTGCACGAAGCTGCCGCCATGGCGACTATCTACCGCTTCGAGCTAGTCGAGCCGTCTCTCGAAGAGATTTTCATTGAGACCGTGGGAGACAAAACCGATGCGTAACATCCTTATCATTGCCAAACGTGAGTTTCTGGAACAGATTCGCGGACGTGCCTTCAAGATTTCCACCGTCATGGTGCCGCTGTTTATCGTTGCGATGATGGTCTGGAGTTCATGGAACGAGCACCACGCGGGCACGGGCAAGCATATCGCCATTGCCTCCAACAGCGCACCGTTGGCAAACGCGATCAGCCGCGAGATGCTCGCAGACAAGGACGCCAAGTTCATTGTCGATGTGGTTGCTCCGGCAACCCCGTCCGAGCGCGACTCTCTTCAGAATCAGGTCCAGAGCAAGGCCATCGACGGCGTGCTGGCCATTGATGAGTCCGCTGCCGGAGTGGCGACCGCGACCTACACCTCGCTCTCCTCCGGCGATTTTGCCGGCAATTGGCGGATGACGAACGCATTGAACCACGCCGTGACCAGCCAGCGCCTGCTCGCCCAGGGAGTAAAGCAGGCCGATGCCGATGCCGCGCTTGAGTCGGTCTCGATTGATAACCTTCAGTTGGAAAAGAACGGCACAACAGGAAAGAGCAAAGGAGCAGCGCCCTTCTTCAAGCTGATAATGCTCCTGATGCTGCTCGCCATGCCCATCATGCTTTACGGCCTGGATATGGCCCGCGCCATCATCGAAGAGAAGACTTCGCGCATCTTCGAGGTCATGCTGGCCATTGCCCGCCCCGACGAACTGCTCACCGGAAAACTGCTCGGCGTGGGAGGCGTGGCCATGACCCAGATCGCCATCTGGATGATTGCGGCCACCCTGTTTATGGGATCGTCCCTGGCTGCGGCCGCGCTCACTGGCAATCTCGCCATCCATTTTTCCTTGATGGAGGGCCTGCTCTTCCCCGTTTATTTCGTGCTGGGTTTTGCTCTCTTCAGCACAATGTTTTCCGGCCTGGCCGCCACCTGCGAGACGGCGCAAGACCTGCAGAAGTTTATGGCGCTGGCAATCGTTCCTCTTTATCTCAGCATGGGCCTTCTACCGGTGCTGCTCAAGGACCCCAACTCCACCTTGTCCATTGCCGCATCCATTTGCCCTCTCACCTCGGCATACATCATGCTGCCGCGCCTGGGTTTGGGGCCGGTGCCGCTCTGGCAGATTGCCACTTCGGTCGTCCTTCTGATGCTGAGCGTTTGGGCGATGCTGTGGTTCTCCTCGCGCCTCTATCGCGTCGGCATTCTGATGTACGGCAAGCGCGCTACAGTGCCGGAGATGATACGCTGGATGCGCTATAGCTGACCACCTGCCGGTCCGCTGACTTGCTGACTCGCTGACTTGCTAATATCGAAACAGTGACCTCCGCCGACAAGCCCCGATTCACTCTCGTCCAGCGCGGCATTCTTGCTGTCGTCCCCCGCGTCGTCTGGGCCCTGCTCTGGATCGTCAGCCGCACCTGGAGCTTTGAAGTCATTCACGAAGAAGGCGTCACGCCTGTTCCTTCCGGAGTGAAATCCCCGCCGGAAATCTTCTGCTTCTGGCATCAGTGCGTGCTGCCCTGCACCGTTTACTTCCGCCACTCCCGCGCCGTGATCTTGATCAGCCAGAGCTTCGACGGCGAGCTGATCACGCGCATCCTCATGCTCTTCGGCTTTGACGCTGTACGCGGTTCGAGCAGTCGCGGCGCGCGCGAAGGCCTGCTCGGCTTAGCGCGTATCATCGAAACCGGCCACACCGCGATCTTTACCGCCGACGGCCCGCGCGGACCCATCTACCAAACCAAGATGGGACCAATCAAACTCGCGCAGCTCACCGGCGCGCCCATCGGCGCCTTTCACCTCGAACCCCAGCACGCCTGGGTCATGCCCGCCTGGGATCGTTTCCTCATCCCCAAGCCCTTCACGCGCATCTGTGTCAGTTGGGCGCGAGCAACGCGTGTGCCCGCCGATCTGCCGCAGGAGAATTTTGAAAGCAAGAGAGCGGAGCTGAACGATGCCATCGAACGTGCTCGCCTGCGATCCTACATCTACTTCAAGAAGGCGCGCCCATGAGCGGCTTGCCTGAAAGAGACGAGGCACGGAGCGCTCTGCGCGTCGCCGACTTCGACCGCGTAGCAGACTTCGATTTTGCCCTGCCCCCGGAGCTGATTGCGCAACAGCCGCCCGCCACGCGCGGACTGAGCCGGATGTTGGTGATGAATCGCGCCAGCGGCTCTTTGCGCGACGCGAGCTTTGCCGAGCTCCCCTCGCTGCTGAATCCCGGCGACCTGCTGGTGCTCAACGAAAGCCGCGTGATTCCCGCGCGCCTCTATGCGCACCGAACCCTGCGCCGACAACGCGAAAAACCAACCGGCTGCATCGAAGTGATGCTCACCGAGCCAGTCGAGCAGGAAGCCGGCGAAAATCTCTGGCGCGCCCTCGTCCGCCCCGGACGCAAAGTCGCCATTGGCGAGATTCTCGCCTTCCCCTCTCCCACCGGCGCCATCGAACTCGAAGCCGAAGTTATCGAACGCGGCCAGTTCGGCGAACGTCTGTTGCGCTTCAAACCGGTCGATGATTTCTATGCCGTCCTCGACCGCATCGGCCATGTCCCTTTGCCGCCCTACATTCGCCGCCCAAATCCGAATACTGATGCCGCCGCCGACCGCGAGCGCTACCAGACGGTCTTTTCTCGCGAGCGTGGTTCCGTCGCAGCGCCCACCGCCGGGCTGCACTTCACGCCGCAAATCCTCTCCGCGCTCGCCGGCCGCGGCATTGAAGTCACGCGCCTCACGCTGCACGTCGGCCTCGGCACCTTTGCTCCGCTGCGTGTCGAGCGAGTCGATGAAGTCCGCTTGCATCGCGAGCGTTACTCGCTTTCTTCTTCGGCGGCACACTCCATCAGCGCTGCCGCACGCAGTGCTCGCCGCATCGTCGCCGTCGGCACCACGGTCGTGCGCACTCTGGAACACTGCGCTCTGCAAGCGAATGGTTGCCCTCTGCAAGCCCACTCCGGCGAGACGGAGATTTTCATCTCCCCCGGCTTCCAATTCCGTCTCGTCTCCGCGCTGCTCACCAACTTCCACCTGCCCCAATCGAGCTTGCTGATGCTGGTTTCAGCCTTTGCCGGACGCGAGCCGGTGCTGGCCGCTTACAGCCACGCCGTCCAGCAAAACTACCGCTTTTTCAGTTACGGCGATTGTATGTTCATTACATGAGGCTTGCTGCCGCGCGGGCTGTGGGTGTATCTTCCGGGTCATGCACTGGACAACTCCCAAAGAACGACGCAACCTTGGCCAAGCCCGGCGCAAGCAGGTCGGCCGCCAGCAACACAGTGAATTGAAACCCAAGGCGCGCCATACTCCCGCCGCCGAACTGCTCGCCCGCTCCATGCACGGCCGTGTTCCCGCGCTCATTGCGCTCAAGTACAAACTGATGGCCGAGTCGCCCTTCGGCTACTTCCGCGGCGCGGTGCCGGTGATGGCCGCCGACCTCTCCGTGCTGCCCTCCACCGGCATCGCAACCCAACTCTGCGGCGACGCCCACGTGCGCAACCTGGGCGCATTTGCCGCGCCCGACGGTCGCCTGGTCTTCGACATCAACGACTTTGACGAGACCATTCGCGGTCCCTTCGAGTGGGACCTCAAGCGCATGGCCGCATCGCTGGTGCTGGCCGGCCGTGCCTCTGGCCACAAGGAATCTGCGCTACGCGAAACCGTCGAGCATTTCGTCATTCGCTACTCGGCCCAGATCAGCGCCTTCGCCAAGATGCCTTTGCTCGAAGTCGGCCACTATCAGGTGCACCGCATGGACCAGGCCACGCCCGTCCACGATGCCCTGCTCAAGGCCGAGCGCTCCACGGCAACGCACACCCTCGAACAACTCACCGAGCCTGTCTCATCCATTAATTATTCTAAAAAAGTCAGTTCGGTGAAGGGTACAGGCTTTAGCCCGTACAAAATACCGGCAAAATCGAAGCGGGCTTTAGCCCCTGAGGAATCTTCTTTGCCGAATCCACCCCGCCGCTTCAAAGAGATCAAGCCCACGCTCACCCGCGTTACCGGCCGTCAGGCAGCGGCCGTCCTCGCCGCCCTCGGGCCTTATCGGCAGATGCTCGAGCCGCAGCGCCAGCATCTGCTCTCGCTCTATCGCCCTGTCGATGTGGCCTTCAAGGTCGTCGGTACCGGCTCGGTGGGCCTGCGCGACTACTGCATATACTTCGAGGGCAACGGCCCCGCCGATCCGCTGTTTCTGCAAATAAAAGAAGAGCCCGCGTCGGGGTATGCGCCCTATCTACCCGACGCGCAATCGCCCCACCACAACGGCCAGCGCGTCGCCGAGGGCCAGAAGGCGATGCAAGTCCAGTCCGATCCCTTCCTCGGCTGGACCAACTTTGGCGGACGCGACTATCTCGTCCGTCAACTCAACGATCACAAAGGCTCGATTGAGTTAGAGGACTTATCCGGTGGAGGCCTGGTCGCTTACGCCGAAGTCTGCGGCGAGCTGCTCGCTCGCGGCCACGCCCGCTCCGGTGATCCGCTGATTCTGGCAGGCTACATCGGCTCCGGCGACGGCTTCGCCGAAGCTCTGGCGAAATTCGGCGCGGCCTATGCCGACCAGACAGAGAAAGATTGGAACGATTTGAAACGCTCGGGCAAGACCGGCGCAAAGTCAAAGTGATTTTTATTGCAAAATCAGATGGCAAACCCTGTCCTTTCGCTGAACTGTTCTTTCGCCGTATCTCTTAATCGGCTTGGTGCAGCTTGCCGTTCTTGAGAACGAAGCGCTCGCCGCGCCAGACGATTGCGTTGCCGGCAAATCCGGCGATCCAGAGACCCATCGCGATCAGGTCGCGCAGCGGAAGCAGCCAGAGGTCGAGCAGAACATGATGGTCGTCGAGAACCGCGACGCCCACCGTCATGGCCACCTCCAGGCGCAAAAAGAAGCTCAACCCCAGCAACCACAGGCTTAGCGGGCTGACTCCGCTGGCGACGACATTGAGCAGCGCCCAGGCCAGCCCGTGGGTGAAGATCAGGCCCGTGTAGCCCCAGGGGCGGGCGTCGCGGACAGTGCGGCTCCAGCGCACCTGGTGATCGAAGAAGGCGCGCCAACCGTAGGGTGGAATGCTGGTCTCGACGACTTCGGCGCTGAGCGAGACGCGGTAACCGGCGGCGTCGATCCGCGCGCCCAATTCGTAGTCGTCGGCGAGGTGATCGACCAAAACTTCCAGACCGCCAATTTTGTCGAGAGCTTCCCGGCTGACGGCGAGCGTGGAGCCGAGACCGTAGTGAAGGCCGCCTTCGATCCATTTGGAGAGCAGCACGCTGGCCTGAAAGTCAGTGGCCAGGCCCAGCGCCTCCAGGCGCGAGGGCAGCGTGCCGTGGGCGCGGCCGCGATAGAGCGCGGTCACCAGACCAATTTTTTGGGCAGGTGAATTCGCGACGGAGGGAGGTGGGGGATTTATCCCCCGCGCAAAGCCAGCTGAATCCTTGGGGGCTTTGGCCTCGAAAGGAATCTCTTCCGCGCCAAAGCACCCCATCACCCGCTCCAAATAGCGCGAGCTGACCGTGATGTCGGAGTCGTTGATGAGCAGAAAATCGTGGCGGGCATGGGGAAGGAGCTGCGCGAGGGTGCTGACCTTGCCGTTGGTTCCCAGGCGCAGGGGGCACTCGATGAGGCGGATAGGCAAGCCGGGAAACTCGCATTTCAATTGCTCAACGGCCGCCGAGGCGGGGTCGCCGAGCGATGAGACGCCGAAGAGCAGTTCGAATTCGCCCGTGTAAGACTGGCGGCAGTGGCTGCGGAAGGCGTCGATCATGCCTGGATCGAGGCCTTTGAGGGATTTGAGGATGCTGACGCCGGGGGCAAACGGTGGTAACAGCGCGCGACGGGCTGCCAAAAAGATACGCGCCGCAATGATCGCGACCAGATAATAGCCTATCCCGGCTACGGCAACAATCGTGGTGAGAAGCGCGACGGATTGAGCGAGAAGATGCGAGGTCACAGGGGTAAGAATACAGCTTTCAGCTATCGGCTAACACTTGTCAGCGAGGAAACTTGGAACTTCTCACACGTTGTCAAGCGAATTCGATATAAGATGCAGCCAACTCCTAACCAACGAACCCGTACTGACAGTTGAAAGCTGATAGCTGACGGCTGTTACTCATACCGCAGCGCCTCGATGGGGTCGAGATTGGCGGCCTTCCAAGCGGGATAGATGCCGAAGATAAGGCCGATGGCGCAGGAGACACTGAAGCCGATGAAGACCCATAGCAAGGATAAGGTAGCAGGCAGATCAAAGGGCAGAAGATGGATGCAGGCGGTAACCAGGGCGCCGAGTAGAATGCCGATAATTCCGCCCAGCGAGCAAAGCGTAACCGCCTCGGTGGTGAATTGAACCAGCAGGGTTGTCTTGGTTGCGCCAATGGCTTTGCGCACCCCGATCTCGCGGGTTCGCTCGGTAACCGAAACAAGCATGATATTCATCACGCCGACGCCGCCCACCATTAGGCCGACACTGGAGACGGCGATCATGAAGATAAACAGGTTGCTGCTGATATCGCCGAAGAGCGCGGTAATCGAATCCGGGCCGAAGATCGAGAAGTTGTCGTCGGCCATCACGCCGACCTTGCGGCGAATGCGCAGCCGCTCGCGAATCTCATCCTCGACCAGGGATTTGAACTGAGCGTCATCGTACTTGACCATGATGAAGAGATCCAGCACCTCGGGGTGCAGGGTGTGGAAGCTCTTGAAGGGAAAGATAACCGAGTTGTCGTCGGGGTTCTTGCCGCTGCCGATGGCGCGCTTCTTTTTGTCGAGGACGCCGATCACGGTGTAGAGGCCGTTGGCGACGTTCACTTCCTTGCCGATGGGGTCTTCGCCGTTGACAAAGAGCGATTCAGCGGTGTCGTGGCCCAGGACGCAGACCGCCGCGTGGCGCTGATCCTCCTCGTCGGTAAAGATGCGGCCCTCGTGCAAGGTGAAGCTGGAGACATCGGCGACCTGCGCGGTGTCGCCTTCCAGCACGGCTCCGGCGACCTTGACGCCCTGATACTTGACGCTGACATCGCCGAGGCCAAAGGCCTTGCGGTACTGGACATCGGCATTGGCGGCGATGACGTGTGGCAGGGTGCGCAGATCAAGCGCATCCTCCAGAGTCAGTTTCTTGCGTGTGAGCTGCTCGGTGGTGGGCCGGCCCAGGCCAAACGGCAGATGAAAGACAAAAAAGACATTGGTTCCCATCGAGTCGGCGATGTCGGCTATGCGGCCATTGAGTCCACTGACAATCGAGGAGATCGCGATCACCGAGGTCACGCCGATCACGATGCCCAGGATCGTCAACCCCGAGCGCAGCTTGTTGGCCCGCAATGTTGCGAGGGCCATTTTGACGGATTCTCTAGTCTGACCTTGTGCCATAAAAATAGCTCCTAGCTACTAGCTTCTAGCTTCTAGCTAAAAGCCATTGGTGATACGGCCATTCCTGCCTCAATAACCGCGGCCCCATACACTTCCCCGGCAAGTGAAATAGCTAGCAGCTAACAGCTAGTAGCTAGAAGCTGCCCTTACAGCTCCGCCCGGAGCGCCACCACCGGATCCAGCTTGGCGGCTTTGCTGGCGGGGTAGACGCCGAAAAAGACACCTGTGACCAGAGCCAGGAACAGTCCGAGGAAGATCACCCAAAGTGGCGCATTGGTGGGGAAGCCAATCACCAGGGTGATCAACTTGCCTACGCCGATGCCAATCAAAACGCCGATGGCTCCGCCCAGCAAGGCCATCGCGGCGCTCTCGATAAGAAACTGCAGAAGCACGTCCCACTGGCGCGCGCCCAGCGCCTTGCGCACGCCGATCTCGCGAGTGCGCTCGGTCACCGAGACCAGCATGATATTCATGATGACGATGCCGCCCACCACCAGCGAGATGGAGGAGAGGCCGATGACCACGCCAAAGAAGATCGAGCTTAGCTGCTTGTAGATGTCGAGAAGGGTGTCGTTGGTTTCGATCTCGAAGTCGTCGGTTGCCCCGGCGGCGACGTGGCGGCGGGCGCGCATCAACACACGTACCTCGTCCATCGCTCGAGTCATCGCCGCTGCATCTCCGCCGGAGCGGGCATAGATGTCCACCGAATCGTTATAGCCGTAAGTCTGCTGATAGGCGGAGATCGGCACGGCCACCCAGTTATCCTGTGAAAATCCCAGTGTCTTGCCCTGGCGGTCGCCCACTCCGACCACCGTGTAGGGGATTCCCTCGACGCGGACCTCCTTGCCAATGGGGTCGCCTTCGCCCAGCACGTTATCCACGATGTCATAGCCCACGATCACGTTGCGCGTACCGTGCTCGTCGTCGCCGAGGGTGAAGCCGCGGCCTTGCGAGATGCCGACGTTCTCCAGAGAGACCATGGTCCAGGTATAGCCGCGCATCTCGGTCTCAGAGCTGGAGTGCCCATTGGCCGTTACGCTGACTGAGCGGCTGAGCCGCCCGCCCACCTCGCCGCATTCGGTGCAGTTGGCGCGGATGGCTTCCAAGTCGTCCATGTGGAGTATTTTGCGCTTCTGAAAGCGGAAATAATCTTCACCGGAGAAGATCAGGCCCATTCTCTGAACGGTAAATACATCCGCGCCGTGGCTGACGAACTTGGTGGCGACATAGTGGTTCGCGCCGTTGACCAGCGTGACCACCATGATGATCGAGGCGACTGACATGACCATGCCAATCAACGTCAGCACGGTGCGCATCTTGTTGGCCCACAAGGACTGCAACGCGAGTTTGAAGGCCTCACTGAATAGCATGGTTCCACTTTCTGGTTCCGCAGCAGGGTTTGGGCTTGTCTCCCACATCCGCCGCAAATACGCGACAGACCTGGGCCGCCCTTGCCTTGCCCGTTCTTCTCAGAGTACCAATCTTCGGTATTCTTATGGACGCATTACGACGCCCTCAGGCCGCAAAGGCCACAGAAAGCCTTCCCGCTCCGGTCGCGGCATCACAACGGGGAGTTGCACTGAAAAGGATACGCAATGCCCGGCGGTCGGGTTCCGCTGCGCTCGCCAAATGCGACGAATAGAGCCAAAACCTGCATGAATTCAAAACTATCGGCTGCTGCCTGGCGCAGACCGCGTACTATTATTCCATCAACCAGGCACACAGAGTGAACCTAGCATCGCAGTCCGCGCATCCCTCCGGCTCTTTCGGCTACGTCCCCGCCTACGACCCCGTCGGCAACCTGCTCACTTATACTGACAACAGCGCCAACGGGCCGATCATGGGAACCTGGACCTTCACCTACGACACCCTCAACCGGCTGACAACGGCCACGGC
>Ga0181520_10000434_pt1 | contig 92444 bp, 57 predicted proteins | sample PEATcosm2014_Bin_29_FD_132451 | JGI IMG/M metagenome (GOLD analysis project Ga0181520, IMG submission 132451) | Peatland microbial communities from MTU Mesocosm Facility, Houghton, MI, USA - PEATcosm2014_Bin02_30_metaG | ecosystem: Environmental > Terrestrial > Soil > Wetlands > Peat | place... | reverse complement strand
TAAGAAGCGAATTCAGCCAAGGATCATTTGGCAGGGGCTGAAGCCCAACTCATTCTGCTGACTTTATCGGCCCGGCTAAAGCCGTGCCCTTGTTACAAGGCCCCTTTGGTTGAGTTTTTCAGCGAGCTGTGAAGTCGTGCCCTGATACAAAGCAATGTCTCGAACTGCCGCAGATTCATGCGCGAACGAAACTGCCGGAAATTTCTGTGCTAATTTTGTGCTGCGGCTCTTCGCCGGAAACGCGGATACGGGTTGACTGCCCGAAACTTCCGTACGGGCGGTGACTCGGGCAGAACCCTGCGTCAGGTGGCACTTCTGTCCTGAACCCCTTGCATCGAGGAGTATATTGGGACGCATGAGCCATCGCGATGCTCAAGATCAATTGATCGAGGATGTCAGGGCAAGGCAGCAAAATACGCTGTGGCCTGATGCGATGGTTAACAGCAGCAGCGTCGATGGTCTCCTCTGGAAAGGATCACCGAACGCAACCAAGGTCCAACGAGTGGGCATCGCGATTTGGGGGCTGGCGTTCGCTTGCATTGGCGCAGTCTTTGAAATGACGGCCTCCGAAAAGCATGAAATATTCCCAATACTCTTCGGGCTTCCATGGCTCGCTTTAGGGGCAAGACTCTTTTTGAATGCATTCAGGCGAAATCCGAAGCACACGAAGGCGAAACCGAAATAGCAAGAGCCGCCGCACCCGGATCGGACATGCCTGTCGATCGGCGAGCGGTTTGTCGCCAATCAGGAAGTTTCGGCCCATGCATGCCGTCGTCCCGTGCCAACATTTTGTGCTAATTTGTGCTTGAGATGTGCCTATCTCGCCCATCCTGCCCATTCTGCCTATTGAAGAATCAATAACTTATTTGTTTTCAATTCTGCCTTTTATCGTGCCCTGATACAAGGCGGATTCATGAAACACGCTCCAGTGTAGTGCGTCATGCAGATTGCAGATTGTTTTCAGTCATCGCAGGAATTGCATGTATGTCTTACAGCCGCTGAAGCGGGCTGGATGTGCTGAACTTAACCGCTTTCCCCAGGCTCGCGCCTGGGGCTACCGTCTGGCGCCCGCTACGCGGGCTTGGCGCGCTCAGTGGGCCAGGAAGTTCTGATTGGCGAGGATGCGGTAGAGGGTGGAGCGGGAGATCTGGAGCTGGCGGGCGGTGCGGAGCTTGTTGCCGCGATTGAGGTCGAGCACGTACTGCACATGACGGCGAATGATGGCGTCAAGGGACAGGTTGGCGGCTTGGACGGCAGTTTGCGGATCGAGACTGGCTTCAAAGCCGCTCGCTGCAAAGTTTGCTCCGGGGCCCATGGGGCTCAGAGGCGCGTGCGCGCCGGATTGCAAGTCGAAAAAGGGCTGCGGGCCATCGGGTAAAGAGAGGTCGAGGGGCCGGATGACGCCGTTATCGGCTTCGAGCAGGGCGTTCTCAAGGATGCTGAGGAGCTCGCGCACGTTGCCGGGCCAGGTGTGTTGCAAGAGACGGGCAAGGGTGCCGGGCCCCAGCGCAACCGGGCGCTGCTGGTAGCGGGTGCAGAGTCCGTCGAGGAGGAACTGCGCGAGCGGAGGGATGTCTTCGCGGCGCTGGCGCAGCGGCGGAATGGCGAAGCGGATGGCGGTGAGGCGGAACGCAAGATCGGGAAGCAGAAGTCCCTGGCCGGCCATTTGGCGCAACGGAGTTTGCGAAGAGGCAAGCAGGACGGCGCGGCCGGGCGGACGATCCTGAAGATTTTTGAGGACACCGAGGAGCAGGCCCTGTCCGGGAGGGGCGAGCAGATCCACGCGATCGAGATACGTAAAGCCGGCAAGGGTTGCGGGATCGGCGTCGGTGGCCAGCCACTCCCGGGCGTCGCGTCGCTGGAAGCTGGTGGCAACGAGCGGCGAGCGGCTGAAGAGATAGCGCGCAAGGGTATACTTGCCGCTTCCGTGCTCTCCCTCGATGGCCGCGACTTGCAGATGCGGCGCAGCCATCTCCGCTTGCATGAGCAGCTTGCGCCACACCGCGCTGACGCCGACCACATGGAAAGCGGCAGCCGGCGAGTCCAACTCCACGAGCGTGAGGCCGGAGACGGAAGGCTGCGTTTGGAACTGAGCCGAGCTTTGCATGGATCTCAACGTGCCTCGCCTCTGGGCCAGGTTTCTGTTCTGATCCGACACACGGTTCATCGGCAGCGCAGGGGAAAACATGAACCGGCGGCCCGTGATTCCGGTGGTTGAGCAGGAAGTTAGGGACGGAATGGAGAAGGTGGGAGCAGTGCCGAAAGGGGCGCGCGCGGTACGGCCCGCCGTCAACCAACGATATACTCAAGTGCATCCCGCCGCGGCAATCTCCTGCGCACCTTGCGTTTCTCCGATGTTGTGGAAACGAGCCGGCGATTTCCCCATTTTCGGCGGGATTCTGGAATGCCCGGGGGCCCAGGGAAGCCATGCCGAAGGAACGAATCCTGACGACGGAGAAGGTGAGCGAGCGGGCGAAGGCACTGCGGCGCTGGGGCTACGCGGTGTGGCTGGTCGCCATCGCCGGTTTTGCGCTGCTGCACGCGTGGCATTTGCGCGCCGATTTCCCCAATGGCTCGCCTTGGCTTTGTGACTGGGCCAAGTTTACCGATGAGGGCTGGTATGGGAACGCGGCCATCCGCGCACACCTGTTTGGCAACTGGTACATGGCAGGGGATTTTAACCCGGCGGTCGCGGTTCCGGTGTGGCCGTTTCTGGAGTGGCTGCTGTTTTTCTTCACCGGCGTGACGGTGGAGGCCGCGCGCGGGTTGGCGGTTGCGTGCTTCTTCCTGAACGTGGCGCTGAGCTACTTACTGCTGCGCAGCCGACGGTCGGGCAGCCGGAGCCCGCGCTGGATGGCGCTGCTGGGCGTGACGCTGGTGGTCACAAGCCCGTTTCTCTATTGCTTCAGCCGGCTGGCGATTCTGGAGCCGCTGCAGATCGCGCTCACGCTGGCGGCGCTGATTCTGGCCGTGCGGTTGCCGCAACGGCGGCGGCCGGTGCCGGGGGCGGTTGGCATCGGTCTGCTGTTTGCGCTCATCGTCCTGACCAAGACGACGGGACTTTTCCTTCTTCCGGCGCTGCTTTGGGCGATGGTGGCGCCGCTGTGGGAGCAGCGCAAGTTGGCGCTGCGCTGCGCTCTGGCGATGGCGGGCGCGGCTCTCGCCGTGTTCGGCGTCTGGATGGCGCTGATTGCCTCTTTTGGTCTGCTAGGCGACTACAGGTATTACTTTTTTGTGAACACCTACGAAAAGCCCACCGAGTTTTATTGGCCGCTGCTGTCGTTCTGGTGGTCATTTCATGGCCTCTTGTGGGTGGATCACAGTTTGATTCTTGCGGCCGGCGCGGTGGTGTTGGCTGCGGCTGTTGCCTGGCGCAGCGCATGGGGGCGGAAACTGTGGCGCGATCCGTTGTTTGGCGCGTCGCTGTGGGCCGTCGCAGGATACGTGCTGTTTATGACGCTGCAAAACCACCCCCAGCCGCGCTACTTCGCAGTGCCGGCGTTTTTCTGCTTTTTTGTGGTGGCGCTGGGGGCTGAAACGCTGCTGGATCGGACAGGCCCGCCCAGCGCGCCGGGCGCGGCAAATTCGACGCGCGGATTCGGCTGGGCCGTGGTGCTGCTGGCCGCGGCTGCGGCCGGTGTGCATGGAGCGCAAACCATCCGCTACGCCGCGCACCCCGAATACACGTGGGTCAACGCCGCCACGCAACTGGCGCTCTATATGGATACGCATCCCAATGGCAAACGGCTGCTGGATTCGATCAGCGGCGATGAGATCACGCTGCTGACCCAGGTTCCCAGCTTGTGCGACGACTTTGGCACCGAGGACCTCGCACCCAAACTGGCCGCTTATCAACCGGGTTGGTACGCCACATGGAACGACATGGATCCCGGCACACTCGAAGACCTGCACAGCAGCTATTCCGTCGAGCAGGCGGCCAGCTTTCCCGCCTTCGACGACCCGGACCGCAACCTCCTGGTGCTGTTCAAGCTGCATCCGCTGCCCCACGGCCAGGTGCGCAATTCGGACGAGCAAAACCTGAAGATTGCGCTGCCCGGCGACAAGATCGACATCCCCATCGAATAAGGGCAGGGAGCAAGGGACGAAGGGACTAAGGGACGGAAGGGCCAGGACGTGTGCCGGCCTGGCGGCCTCGCCGACTTGCTCCGTGCCATTTTGGACCCTTATTCCCTTGTTCTCCTGGCGCCTGCCTCTCCGGTGACAGCAGTCACTCGACAGCCGGATATCCGGATGATAGCCTTCCCGTGGCGATTCCCCGGGGAGTTCGAGAGGTCGATCCGGGGCCGTGGTTCTTGCGGCTTCAAAACATTTTGGATGGAGGGTATGTGACGGTACAGGGTAGTGTCTATTTCATTCTCAGCGTGAGCCTGGTTTCGTTTTTTGTCGCGTTACGGTTCGCGCGCCAGGTCATTGCATCGCATATGGGTTCGGCGGATTTCAGGAAGATGTTCGCGGCCATCATGGGAGGCGCAGGAGCGTTGCTGAAGCGGCAGCCAAGGACGGCGGCGGTTCTGCTGGGCCTGCTGCTTCCCACATTCGCTTGCGCCCAGACGGAACACGCGGGCGGCGGCGAAGCCAACCTGACCCTGCCGGATTTGAAGAGCGTAATTTTCGGCCATTTTTTCGGCTTGAACGGACATGCCCTTCTGACCATCGGCTTGTTGTTCTGCGTCGGCGGCCTGTTATTCGGCCTGGCGATCTATGTGCAGTTGAAGAATTTGCCGGTGCATCGCACGATGCTGGAAATTTCCGACTTGATTTATGAGACCTGCAAAACGTATCTGGTGACGCAGGGCAAATTCATCCTTCTGCTCTGGTCGTTCATTGCGGTCATCATCGCGCTGTACTTTGGCGTTCTGGCGCCGGTACCGGGAAAGTCTGTTGCGGTTACGCTGCCGATTATCCTGGCGTTTTCGCTGGTCGGTATCGCAGGCAGCTACGGAGTGGCGTGGTTCGGCATTCGCGTGAACACATTTGCGAACTCGCGGACGGCGTTCGCCGCGTTGCGCGGCAAACCGTATCCCTGCATGGCCATTCCGCTGAAGGCGGGCATGAGCATCGGCATGCTTCTGATCTCGGTTGAGCTGCTCATCATGCTGTGTATTCTTCTGTTCATCCCGGCCAGCTATGCGGGACCCTGTTTTATCGGCTTCGCGATTGGCGAAAGCCTGGGCGCGGCGGCCCTGCGTATTGCCGGCGGCATCTTTACCAAGATCGCCGACATCGGCGCCGACCTGATGAAGATCGTCTTCAAGATCAAGGAAGACGATGCGCGCAATCCGGGCGTCATTGCCGATTGCACGGGCGACAATGCGGGCGACTCGGTGGGGCCCAGCGCGGACGGTTTTGAAACCTACGGCGTTACCGGCGTGGCCCTGATCACGTTCATCCTGCTGGCGGTGCCGAACCCGACGACGCAAGTGCAACTTCTGGTGTGGATCTTCGTGATGCGCGTGGCCATGCTGGTCTCGAGCTCGGCGGCATACTTCCTGAATGGCGCAATCGCCAAGGCGAAGTATGCGAATTCAGACGAAATGGACTTTGAAGCCCCGCTGACCTCGCTGGTCTGGATCACATCCATCACCTCCATCATCCTCACCTACATCGTCTCTTACCTGATGATTCCCACTCTCGGTGACGGAACGCTGTGGTGGAAGCTGGCTTCGATCATCTCCTGCGGAACCCTGGCGGGCGCGGTTATCCCCGAATTGGTGAAGGTTTTCACTTCGACCAAATCGGGGCACGTGAAAGAAGTGGTCAAATCGGCGCAGGAAGGCGGAGCCTCCCTGGGAATCCTCTCGGGATTCGTGGCCGGCAATTTTTCGGCTTACTGGCTGGGATTGAGCATGGTCGCCCTCATGGGGTTGGGTTATTACTTCAGCCTGGGCATACCAAATCTGCAGGATAGTCCGGCGGGAATGATGCTGGCTCCAGCCGTCTTCGCCTTTGGCCTTGTCGCCTTCGGCTTCCTGGGCATGGGTCCGGTGACGATCGCAGTCGATTCCTATGGGCCGGTTACCGACAATGCGCAGTCCGTGTATGAGCTCTCGCTGATCGAAAATGTTCCCGGGATCGAAGCCGAGTTGAAGAAGGACTACGGCATCGAGGCGAGGTTCGAACGTGCAAAATACTTACTGGAAGCGAACGATGGAGCCGGCAACACCTTCAAGGCAACGGCCAAGCCGGTACTGATCGGCACCGCCGTGGTGGGCGCAACCACGATGACGTTTTCGATCATCATGGCGCTGACCCACGGACTGACGGTGAACGTTCAGAACCTCTCTCTATTGCACGCGCCCTTCATGCTCGGGTTGATCTGCGGCGGAGCCGTCATCTTCTGGTTCGCAGGCGCTTCCACGCAGGCGGTTTCCACCGGCGCTTACCGGGCGGTGGAGTTCATCAAGGCCAACATCCATCTGGAAGGTGCGGAGAAGGCTTCGGTCGCCGACTCGAAGAAGGTGGTTGAAATCTGTACCAAGTACGCCCAGAAGGGAATGTTCAACATCTTTTTGGCCGTCTTCTTCGCTACGCTCGCGTTCGCATTCATGGAGCCGTTCCTTTTTATCGGCTACCTGTTCTCGATCGCGATCTTCGGTCTGTATGAGGCCATCTTCATGGCCAATGCCGGCGGCGCCTGGGACAACGCGAAGAAAATCGTGGAAGTCGACCTGAAACAAAAGGGCACGCCTCTGCACGACGCGACCGTCATCGGCGACACGGTTGGCGATCCATTCAAGGACACCTCGTCGGTGGCCATGAATCCGATTATCAAGTTCACGACATTGTTCGGATTGCTTGCAGTCGAGCTTGCCGTGACGCTCACCTCGAACAATCCGCTGCTTACCCATGTGCTGGCCGTCGTATTCTTCCTGGTGTCGGTGTTCTTCGTGCACAAATCGTTCTACGGCATGAGGATTGAAACCAAGTCGAGCAACTAACTCCCGAGTTGAAAACAACCAACTCCGTTGACGAAGTAAACAAAAACGCCGCCCCGCAACGGGCGGCGTTCTTATCCCTCGGCGTAGTTAGCTTTGAGTTAGTAACACCGATTACTTACTCGTAGTGCTTTCCTTTCGTAATGCCTCTTTTTTCCAAATCCAGATACTTTATCCTTGACTTCCCCAGCTTCCAAGCTATCCTCCAGCCATTCCCAGTTCACGGGCCGCTGATACTGCTGTTTGCAAAGGGTCACGGGCTTCCCTGCAATGCACATTTACAGGTAACGAGGTTTCCCTTCGCGGACGCGCAGTTGAACGTGTGTCTCGCGCATGGCTCAAAATTGGGGCAAAGGAGGAAGAATGAACAAGCTCTTCGATAGGAGAAGTTTCGTCGGCCTTGCCACGGGGGCCGCATTGGCTGGCGGCACAGATCTCTTTGGTGCGAAGCCTGCGCTCTCTCAGGCCGGCGGCGGGGATTACACCACAATAACCGTGCCGTCCCCGATCACCATTGCGACTAATGGCGATTGGGGCCTGCGGAACAGAGTCACGGTTTTCAATGCTTCGAGCTTTGTCATGAAGAAACCGATCCAAGGCTACCAATACGATGCGTTGACTGCGACCGTCTACGTGCAATCGATCCAGGTGAAAGCATTTAATACGCCAGCGTATCGAATTAACATAGGTTCGGTAGCCTTTTACAAGGGAGGCGACATTCACGACTATAACGGCGTGAAGCTGGTTGACAACGGGGGCGCTTTGGAGTCGCATCTGGGGAAGGCCTTTACGATCCTACCCGGCGACGAGATTAGCTATCAACTGGCCAACTCAGGGTCGTTCAACTGTACGATTGCGGTCCTGATGACCTTTCAAGTTTCCAGGCCCTAGGGGGCGCAGCGATAGGATCGTCTGTCGAGAAAACGGCCTCGTGTGCGATAGCGCGCGGGGCCGCACATATTTCATTTCCATAGCTTGCTGCTGCGGCGTTTTGTCGCGAAATACCCAAGAAAATCATTGTGATTGCGAGGATTGGGGCAGTGTGCTGCCACCGTGCGACTTCCCCGCATTCTGCTGCTCACCCTTCTTGTGGCTGCGATTGCGGGTCCAACCTTAGCGCGGGCCCTTGCACGCGCAGCGGCCGCGCCCGCCACACTGCAAACTCGATTTTCTGGATTCTTGTGGATGGAATAATGCGAGGGCTCCCTCCCGGCCTCCCTCCGCGTGGCGACCATGCGATCCTACCCCTCGCCAGAGAGAAACGAAGGATGGGGCGCCCGCTCTTTGTTTTGAGCAAGTGCAATTCCCGACCGCCGGAAGTTGGGCTGGGAAACGGTCCCCCGATGTCCACAATTCGCACAGGAGAGGCGCCATTCTGCACCAGTTCTGCGCCTTGTTAGGGGGCCAGGGAAGGGCTACCCTTGGAGGGTGGTGCAGGAAATGGGACGGGCCCTGGGTTTGCTTGAGGGTTTGCCTCGATTTGAGTGCAAAACGAACCGCGCAACCCCGCTCCAGGCAAGGCCGTTTGCAGGTTTCCACAGGCAAATGGCGGTGTTTAGAGAGCAGGTGCGCGAAATGCCAACAAAATACAAGATGTTGTGGTTTGTTGTTGACACGCACCACGGACAGCGGTACTTTTTCATCTGCGGCTGTAATCGGACTGTAACGAAACACCCGCGCAAATGGGGCGCAGGGTAGCCGCGACGATGTTCACGCTCGCGGCCTTATTCATCCCCGTTTTCCGTTCTTTTTCAAGGTTTTGCAGGTAGTGCTCATCTCCGGCGCCCGCGTCGGACACACGGTATTTTTTACTGATTTTGCCCCATCGAGAGGAACAAGATGAACGAGGCCCACCTTCAGACTTCGACCGCAGCCTTCCAAACCACCCCCCGGACCCAGCAGGGACTGACGTTTATACGCCGTTTTTCGACGGAGGGCGTTTCGCCCTATGACGAGCTCCAGTGGGAGCACCGGACCGCGGCCATTACCGACACCAAGGGCAACACGATCTTCGAGCAGAAGGACGTGGAGGTTCCGGCGGACTGGTCGATGACGGCGACCAATATTGTGGCTTCAAAGTACCTGCACGGGCAGATGGGGACGGCGGAGCGGGAGACGGGCGTGCGGCAACTGGTGGGACGCGTGGCGGAGACGGTGCGCGACTGGGGCATTGCCGGCGGCTACTTTGCTTCGCCCGCGGATGCAGTCATCTTCTTTGACGAACTGTCGCACCTGCTGCTGACGCAGAAGGCCGCGTTCAACTCGCCGGTGTGGTTTAACGTGGGCTGCGACCGGCTGGAGCCAGATGCGGACGGACAGAACTGGCACTGGGATCCGGTGACGGGCGGAGTGCAGTACGCGCCCACGGGCTACAGGAACCCGCAGTGCTCGGCCTGCTTCATCAACGCGGTGGAGGATTCGCTGGATTCGATCCTGACCCTGGCCAAGACCGAAGGCATGCTCTTCAAGTGGGGATCGGGAACGGGGACGAATCTGTCGTCGCTGCGCGGCTCGATGGAACTGCTTTCGGGCGGCGGGCAGGCGTCGGGGCCGTTGAGCTTCATGAGGGGCTTCGACGCTTTTGCCGGCGTCATCAAGAGCGGCGGCAAGACACGCCGCGCGGCCAAGATGGTGATCTTGAACGTGGACCATCCGGACATTTTGGAGTTTATCGAGTGCAAAGCAAAGGAAGAAGCCAAGGCCTTTTCGTTGATCAAGGCCGGCTACGACGGAAGCGGGCCGGACTCCGAAGCGTTTTCGCCGATTTTCTTCCAGAACGCCAACAATTCGGTACGGGTCAGTGACGAGTTTATGCGCGCCTATGAAATCGATGGGGACTTTACCACATTTACGGTAAAGGGCCACCAGCCGGTAGAAACCCGCAAGGCGCGCGAGATTATGCAAAAGATCGCCGAGTCCACGTGGCTGTGCGGCGATCCGGGGATGCAGTTCGACGACACCATCAACAAGTGGCACACCTCGAAGAACACGGCGCGTATCAACGCGTCGAATCCATGCAGCGAGTACATGTTCCTGGACAACTCGGCCTGCAACCTGGCGAGCCTGAACCTGATGCGCTTCGTGACGCCGGCAGGAATGTTCGACATTGCGGCCTACCGGCACGCGGTTTCGGTAATGACCACAGCGATGGAGATCCTGGTGGACAAATCGGGATATCCGACCGAGGCGATCGCGCGCAACTCGCACGACTACCGGCCGCTGGGCCTGGGCTACGCCAACCTGGGCGCGTTGCTGATGTCGTTTGGCCTGCCGTACGATTCCGAAGCCGGGCGCGACCTGGCGGCGGCGATGACGGCGATCATGTGCGGACAGTCGTACCTGCAGTCGGCAATCATCGCCTCGCAGTGCCCGCCGGTGGCTTCGGCCACGCCGCTGACGGCATCAGTGGAGCACCAGGGGGGAGCCTGCCCGGGCTTCTACGTCAACCGCGAGCCGTTCCTCGACGTGATCCGCATGCACCGCGCGGAAGTGAACAACATCGGCAAGTCGGCGACATCGGGCGAGCCGTTTATGGTGCCGCAGCTGGAGGCACTGCTTGAAGCCAGCCGCGAGTGCTGGGATATGGCATTGCTCTACGGCGAGCGCTACGGCTACCGCAACTCGCAGGTGACGGTGCTGGCGCCCACGGGCACCATCGGCTTCATGATGGATTGCGACACCACGGGGATCGAGCCGGACCTGGCGCTGGTGAAGTACAAGAAGCTGGTGGGCGGCGGCATGATCAAGATCGTGAACAACACGGTGCCGGCGGCGCTGTTCAAGCTGGGTTATTCGAACGACGATGTGAACGCGATCGTCAGCTACATCGACGCCACGGGGACCATCGAGGGGGCGCCGGGCATCAAGCCGGAGCACCTGGCGGTGTTCGATTGCAGCTTCAAGCCGGCCAAGGGCACGCGGTCTATCCATTACATGGGGCACATCAAGATGATGGCGGCGGCGCAGCCGTTCCTTTCGGGCGCAATTTCGAAAACGGTGAACCTGCCGCACGAAGCCACCGTGGAAGATGTGGCCGAGGCCTACGCCGAAAGCTGGAGAAAAGGCATCAAAGCGGTGGCCATCTATCGCGACGGGTCGAAGGGAACCCAGCCGCTGAACACGAGCATGGACGCGAAGAAGGAGCCTTCGGCGCTGGATTCTGTGGGCAGCCGGGTGCTCAGCAATCTGTCTGCGTCGCAATCGGCCGCTGAAGCCGATTTGAAGACGCTGGAGACGCACGGAGCGGACAAGCTGGAGGTTAGCGCGAAGCAGTTGCTTGCGGTCTCGCAGGCCTTCCAGAAGGCGATGGAAGAGATTGCCGCGGCAGCCGCGGTTCCGGTGCTCACGGCCGCGCCTTTGCTTGACGCCGGTGAGCTGGAGAAGAAAGAGCAGGACCTCAAGGCTCCGCCGCGCGCCGTGCGCCACCGCCTGCAAGCGGAGCGCGCGTCCCTCACGCACAAGTTTTCCATCGCGGGACATGAGGGCTACATCACGGTCGGGCTCTATCCCAACGGCCAGCCGGGCGAGATTTTCATTCGCATGGCCAAGGAGGGATCGACGGTTTCGGGATTGATGGATGCTTTTGCTACCTCGGTTTCTCTCGCGTTGCAGCATGGCGTGCCGCTCAAGGTGCTGTGCGAGAAGTTTGCGCACACGCGCTTCGAGCCCTCGGGCTGGACGGGCAACGAGCAGATTGGCTATGCCAAGAGCCTGATGGATTACATGTTCCGCTGGCTCAATCTGCGCTTCCTCTCGGGCGAGCAGTTGACGCTGTTCGCCGGTCTGGCTCCCAAGGCGCCGGCGCTGCCGGCTTCGCCAAGCCTGCTCGAGGAGAGCGGCGTCGAAGAAGAGCTGGCGGGTTCGTCGGGCGATCACCTGGCGCACCTGGCCGAGGAAGTCGCCAAGCGACTCAATCAGATGAGCGGGCATAGCGGCGGCGCGCAGGCAGGCGGAGGCATTGCTCCCGAAGTACAGTCGCGTGCAACGGCGGCAGCCAGCTCCGCGCCCATGCCGAGCCTTCAGGATCGCGGGTTGTACCACGCAGCCGACGCCATGCGCGACATGTACGACATGGGCGACGCGCCGAGCTGCAACGTGTGCGGCGCGATCATGGTGCGCAACGGCAGTTGCTACCGCTGCATGAGCTGCGGGTCGACCTCCGGTTGTTCTTAGGAGCGGGCGCGGCTGAGCCAAAACGGGGCATGTACGGAGGCACGTAAAATGCAAGTCGCGTTCGCAGAAATGCAAGTTCGACTTGCATTGCGAGTTTCGCCGCACGCTGGTCCAACTTCGTAAGTGAACTGAAAATATGGATTGAAACCTGAAGCGGTGGTTGCCGGAGATTGACCGGTTCCCACCGCTTTTGCCTGTAGTAAGCGGATGCCGCAATGGGCGGCGCGAACCATGGCGGCCAGCGGAGATCCGGTTGATTGGTTTGGTTGGATTGATCAGGGCGCCGATTCGGTCAATTGAAATTGCGATCCAGCGATGGAGCAGTCTTCACCGCGACGCGGTCAATTGTTTCTTCACGCGGGTTTGAGCCGAGATCAAGCAGACGGCAACATCTTGTCCCCGCGCACTTGGCTCTGTTGGGTTTAACCTGACAACGAGTAGACAATTCATCACGGGAGATTCCATGTCTCTACTACTGTCGAAACATCGGAGATGTTATTCGGCGTTGATCGTGGTCGTTCTGGCCGTTGCCGCAGTGCCGCACGTGCATGGGGAGACTGTACAGACTGACGCCGGGCCGCAACTTGCAATCATCGATACCGATATCGGCGACGACATCGACGATGCGTTTGCGCTTGCTCTTGCGCTGCGCAGTCCGGAACTGCATATTCTGGGGGTTACGACGGCCTATGGCGATACGGAGCTGCGCGCGCGGCTACTCGATCGATATCTCGGTGCAATCGGCCGTGCCGATATTCCGGTAGCTGCGGGAATCGCCACGCCGCATAAGAATGTCTTCTCTCAGGCAGCGTACGCCCGTCAGGCCCCCGAGCGGAAACACGCGGATGCGGTTGCGTTTCTGCTCGACGAGATACGCGCCCATCCTGGCCAGATCACGCTGATTGCCATCGGTCCGCTGGTCAACGTTCAAGCGGCAATTGAACGCGATGCGGCCACCTTTCGCCAACTCAAGCGAGTGGTGATGATGGGCGGCAGCATCTACCGGGGCTACGGTAGCGATAAGAACGGAGCTTCCCGGCCTCCAGATCCTGAGTGGAACATTATCTGCGATCCGGCAGGAGCGCGCGCTCTCCTTTCTGCCGGCGTGCCTGTCTTTGTGATGCCGCTCGATTCGACCCAGATTCCTTTGCGCGCTCCGGCGCAAGGAGCAATTTTCTCCCACGGCTCTGCTCTCACCGACCAGTTGACCCTGCTGTATCATGAGTGGACCGGCGCAAGCGAGTTGCGCACGCCGACACTCTTCGATCCCGTCGCCGTGGCCTACGCTATTCGTCCCGAGCTATGCCCAGCAACGCCGATGCGGCTCGAAGTCGACGATAAGGGATTTACCAGACCAGTAGAAGGCGCGCCGAATGCTCAGGTCTGCCTCACATCCGACGCAAGCGGCTTCATGACTCTGCTGCTCGACCGGATTACGAAGAGCGACCCTCGGTGAGCGAGCGGAGTTGTAAGATCAGGCGTACAGAAACCGATGGAGAACGGCTTTTCGCATCTGAAGAGTCTTGAACTCGAATGGAACGGGAAGGGAAATGGGATTTTTCGATCTTCAAGTCAATGGGTACGGCGGAGTGGATCTGAATGGGGATGAACTGGAAGGGGAGCAACTGGAAGGAATGTGTGCGCTGCTCTCCAGCCACGGCGTGGATGGAATTCTCGCCACTCTGATTACAGACACCCTGGAGAAAATGAAGGCAAGGCTTCGGCGGCTCTGCGAGCTCCGCCGGCAGAGCGCGAAGATTGCGCAGATGATTCGCGGTGTGCATCTGGAAGGGCCGTTCATCAGCCCGGAGTCCGGATTTCGCGGCGCGCATCCGTTGGATGCGATCTTGTGCGGCGACCGCGGGACGATGGAAGATTTGCTCGAGTCCGGTGAAGGGCTGGTGCGGTTGGTGACGCTGGCTCCGGAATGCGACCCCGGCTTGGCGGTGACGCGCATGCTGGCGGATCGCAAGATTGTGATTTCCGCCGGCCACACCAATGCGTCGGTTGAAACACTGCGCGCTGCCATCGATGCCGGGTTGACCATGTTTACGCATCTCGGCAACGGCTGCCCGGCCATGCTGCCCCGTCATGACAACATCGTGCAGCGCGTGTTGAGCCTGCGCGAGCGGTTGTGGCTCTGCATGATTGCAGACGGCGCGCATATCCCCCTGTTTGCCCTCCGAAATTATCTCGATCTGGTGGGTTATGAGCGGGTCATTATCGTCACCGACGGCATCTCGGCGTCGGGGCTGGGACCGGGAAACTACCGATTCGGACGTTGGAATTTGAAAATTGGCGAAGACCTGGTGGCCCGCGCCGATGACGGATCGCATCTGGTGGGCTCGACCACAACCATGCGCAGAAGCTTGACGGTCTTGACGAAGCAACTGGGCGTTCCAAAGGACGCCGCGCGGCGGCTTTTGTCCCAAAATTCGCGCTCTGCCGTGCATGAACCGCCGGGAGATTAGCGCCTTCTGTGAAGATTGATCTTTATTTTCAGCTAGTTATGATGAATCTGTGTATTATGATCGTTTAACGTTAAGTGTTTGATTGACAAACGTTAATATTGTATGTACTATCACTCTACGATTCGTAGCGCTTGTGAGGCTGAAGCGCGAAAGGGCCCAGTGCTGATGGGGTCTTTCGTGCGGTGACTTTCCCTTCGCGTCGGATGCGGTGATTTCCTGTCTTCGTCGAGTGCCTTCAGTGAATCTGGCGCACGCGAATGGAAAATGCCGGTGGCCCGACTCTAACCGATGAGGAGCAGTTGAATCTATGACTAGGCATCGTTGGTTTTGTTTTCTGCAAGTAGTGCTCTTAGGTTGTCTGTTTTCCGTGGCGCTTCACGCACAAACGATTACAGGCAGTGTGACTGGCACCGTCACTGATCCGCAGAAGGCGGTGATCGTCAATGCAAAGATCACCATTACCAATACTGAAACAGGCATTAGCAACTCGACGGTTACAAACGGGGCGGGCGTGTACGACCTTCGCTTCCTCCAGATCGGCGAGTACAAGCTGAAAATAGAAGCTGCGGGCTTTCGCGCGCAGAGCTTCGGGCCGTTCCCGCTGGAAGCCGACCAGTTGGCGACGATCAACGCGACCTTGAATGTGCAAAGCGGCAAAGAGCAGGTTGAGGTCAATGCCGGTCTAACTCCCCTGTTGGACACGGAAAATGCCACTCTGGGCACGACGCTGGATACGACCGCCATCGCCAATGTCCCTCTCAACTCGCGCAACTTCCAGGCGCTGACTTTGTTTATCCCCGGCGCGGTGCAGACCAACCCGGCCGGCATGCTGGGCACCAACGCCATCGAGCGCTCCAACTCGCAGTCCGGGCAGGCGTCGATCAATGCCAACCGCACGCAACAGAACAACTACCTGCTGGACGGCATCGAAATCAACGAAACCATCAACAACTATGTGGGCTACAATCCCAGCCCCGACTCGCTGGCGGAAGTGAAGGTTGTGGCCACCAACGCCGAGGCCGAGTACGGCAACGTGGCCGGCGGCGATGTACTTGCCATCCTCAAGAGCGGAACCAGCCAGTACCACGGCAGCGCCTTTACCTATCTCGAGAACTACCAGATGGACGCCAACACCTGGGCCAACAAGGACAGCAAGACCATCACGCCCAAGCAGTCCTACACCCAGGACATCTTTGGCGGCACGGTCGGTGGTCCGGTTCCGCATTTGAAGAGGATCTTTTTCTTTGCCGACTACGAAGCCGCGCGCTATCACAAGGGCAGCGTGACCACGGCCTCCGTGGCCACGTCCAAGATGCGCAGCGGCGACTTCTCGGAACTGCTCAACCCGGCGATTATGTGTTCGAGTAATGGCGGCGTCTGCGCCTCGAACTCCAGCCTGATCCAGCTTTACGACCCGAGCAACGGTTACGCGGCCTACTCCGGCAACCTCAACGTTCCCATCAACAATCCAGTAGCCAAGTACCTGTTTGCTCATCCGGCGCTTTATCCGCTGCCCAACAATTCGCCCAGTCCGAACTCGCCGGTGACGAACAACTACGTTGGGCCATCGAAATCGATCGTGCATAACAACCAGGGAGACGCAAAGATCGACTGGAAGATCAGCGAAAAGGATCAGGGCTTTATCCGTTACCTACAGGGCGAAGCCGGAGACACCTCGGTCAACCCCCTGGAGCTGACTTTTGCGGCCGCATCGACCTACCCCACCAAGGGCCTGGCGCTGAACTACATTCATACGTTCACGCCCAGCATCGTCAATGAGGCGCGCGCCGGCTACACGCGTGTTCGCTATATCAGCGGTAACCCCGTGGACACTACCGGCGTTTTCGGCAACAGCGGGAACTCTCTGCTGGGCATCGGCGGCAGTTCGCAAGTTTTACCAGGGTTCAGCGATCAGGTGATCAGCGCTCTGACCGCCTTCGGCTCCAAGGGATCAGGCACCAACTTCATCGACAATACCTTTGAGTACGGCGACGACCTGACCTGGCTCCACGGCCATCACAACCTGAAGATGGGCGCGCAGTTCCTGCGTTATCAGCAGAACAACTTCTTCCCCGGCAACGACGGCGCGCTCGGTTGGTTCAACTTTACCGGTGTTTACACGGAGAACCCCGCCGCGACCACGATCACCAACCCCAACGGATACGGGACCGGCGGCTACTCGGTGGCGGACTTCGTGCTGGATCGCGCTTACTACGCGGGCATCGGCGCGGTAAACGGCCGCACCGGGCAGCGCCAGTGGCGCTCAGGCTACTTCTTCCAGGACGACTATAAGCTTCTGCGCAACCTGACCGTGAACGTGGGCGTGCGTTACGAGGTCAATCAGCCCATCTACGAAATCCACAACCGGGAAGCCAGCGTCAATCTGAGTACGGGCGCGCTGGAGGAGGCCGGCCAGAACGGCAACAGCCGGGCGCTCTACGATCCGAACTATCAAGGCATCATGCCGCGCATCGGCGTGTCGTATTCGCCCACAGATCGCATTGTGATCCGCTCCGGATTCGGCATCACGCGCTTCCTGGAGGGCACCGGCGCAGCCCTCAGGCTCACCTACAATCCGCCGTGGCAGCCATCGTTCGAGGCCACGGGCACAGCCCCCAACGGCACCACAGCCGGCACCTCCTTTACTGAAGAGACCGGCTTCAGCGGCACCACGGGCAGTGCTTATTACAGCGGCACGACCTACAACGCATGGCAGAAGAACCTGAAGCCGGCCGAGATCAACGAGTACTCGCTCTCCACCGAATATCAGATCAACAACTACTCTTCTCTCTCCGTCGGATATGTGGGGCAGTTGGGCCAGCGCCTGATCCAGGTGATCGACGTCAATCAGCTCTACTCGCCCTGCACCCTCAGCGGAGTGTTGCAGTCTAATCCCAATACCACGGCCTGCGCGGCTGCCGATCCGGCGCCTTACTATTCGCTGGTGGGGCAAGCCGGGCTGGTGCTTGAAACCGCAGCCGAAGGCATGATGGACTACAACGGCTTGCAGGCTACCTACCGCCGGCGCAATCGCGGCGGACTGGAAACCAGCGTCAACTACACCCTGAGCCGCGGTATGACCAACACCCGTGGATTCTTCGGCGTCACCAGCGTCGCCGGCCCTCCGGCCTATGCCGAGAATGCCTATAACAACCACGCCGAGTACGGTCCGGCGGGCTTTGACGTGCACGAGGACATCAACGGCTCGGCGGTCTACGAGTTGCCCTTCGGACAAGGAAAACTCCTGGGCGGCGGTGTGAACAACGCGGTTGACGAATTCATTGGCGGATGGAAACTGGCCGGAACCGGCGTCTTCTACAGCGGATTCCCGGTCACCATCTTCAACAACAGCAACAACGCCTATACCAACAACACCAAGTCGTCGCAGCGCGGCGAGCACCTGCGCCCGCTGATCATCAAGAACCGCAATGTCTATCACTGGTTCGGCACCGATCCATCGGTTGTGGGTTGCGGTCTGACCGACAACGGTGTTTGCGCCTATGCCAGCCCGGCGAACGGCACCTATGGCAACGCGAAGGTCGGCGAACAGCGCGCGCCGAGCTATACTCAGTTCGATCTCTCGCTCTTCAAAGACTTCAAACTGTACCGGGAGCACAAACTCGGTCTGCGCGCCGATGCCACCAATGCCTTCAACATCTCGAGCTACAGCAACCCTGACAACAACGTCCAGGATTCCAACTTTGGACAGATCACCGGAGTTCGTTCTGTGCCGCGGCAACTTCAGCTCTCGGCCAAGTACGAATTCTAAAGCGGTTCCAGAGTCGCTGTGCCCCAAACCCCGTCCTTGCGATTTTCTTCTGTCGCAAGGGCGGGAAAGCTCTAAGCTGGGTACATCGAAATTGGAACCAGGCGAATGAAGGGATCGACATGCTTGCCGTGCGCTTTTGGTTGCAGGAGCGGTTGGGAAGCCTCCTCCCGGCGCGTAGCCCCGCACAACTCAACACGGCAAGTTTCACAGCGCCCGCTGCCAGTCCGGCAGCGGGTGCTCCCGCTCAGGGGCGCAATCTGGCCATCGACGCATTCCGCGGCTTGGTCATGGTCATGCTGATGACCGAGGCCATGCACATTCCCGTAGTGGCCGCCGCCAATCCGCAAAACAGTTTTTTGCAACTGCTCAACTGGGGTGAGGTGCACAGCGACTGGGTCGGTCTTCTGCCCCACGACATGATCCAGCCCGCGTTTACGTTTCTAGTGGGCGCGGCGCTGCCGTTCAGCATCCGCGCCCGCCGCCGCAAAGGCGCGTCGCTAGCAGGCATGACAGGCCACGCGGCGTGGCGCGCGCTGGTGCTGGTAGCGCTCGGCATCTTCATTCGCTCCACCAGTTCTCCCCGCACCAATTTCACCTTCGAAGACACCCTAACGCAAATCGGGCTGGGGTATCTGGCCGCTTTTGGCATCGCTTTTCTCAAGCCGCGCCAGCAATGGGCCGCGCTGGCCGCATTACTGGCCGGATACTGGCTGGCGTGGGCGCTTTATCCGGCGCCCGGCGCGGCCTTCAGTTATCTGAGCCTGCTCCATCCCTCCAGTTGGATTCATGCCGGCGACGGTTTTGGCCTGCATTGGAGCAAGGGCATGAATCTCGGCGCGGCCTTCGATCTCTGGTTTCTGAATCTGTTTCCGCGTCAGGCGCCCTTTACCGGCAATGCCGGCGGTTACGTCACGCTTAGTTTCCTGCCCACCATCGGCACCATGGTTCTGGGCATCTTTGCCGGGCCGTGGTTTCGGGATCTCGACGACCGCCGGGCTACGCTGCGTGCGGCCGCGGTTGGCGTTGCAGCCATTACTGCGGGCCTGCTGCTGCATGTGGCCGGTATCTGCCCCTCCGTCAAGCGCCTGTGGACGCCGAGTTGGACGATCGAGAGCGGCGGCGTCTGCTTCTTATGCCTCGCGGCTCTGGCCTGGTTCGTGCGCGGTAGAGCCGGTCAGCGCTGCGTGTGGCCGATGCTGGTGGTGGGCAGCAACTCCATCTCCGCCTACATGATTCTGAGCCTCATGGAGAAGTTCGTCGCGGGCAGCCTCCTGATCCACCTGGGCAGCGGCATCTTTCTCGCGCTGGGGCCGAGCATGGAACCTCTGCTGCTGGGCACAGGCGTCTTCGCCGTCTACTGGCTGATCCTTTACTGGATGTACCGCCAGAAGATCTTTGTGCGGATATAGAGCGGGCGCCGCGCCTTCGCGACGCGTACATTGAAAAGAAAGAGACCATGGAAACTGCGACCGACCATCGCCGTGCATTTTATGCGCGCTACCTGCTTTTGATTGCCGGGCTGGGTGGGCTGCTGTATGGCGTCGATATCGGCGTTATATCCGCGGCGCTTCTTTATGTCGGCAAGACGATCGATCTGACCGTGGTTGAGACGTCGGCCATAGTAGCTGCCGTATTGGCCGGCAGCATGGTCTCGTCGCTGCTGGCGGGCCTGCTGGCCGACTGGCTGGGACGCAAGAAGATGATGATCGTCAGCGGCCTGCTCTTCGTCGTCAGCGTGGCGCTGATCGTTGGCTCGCGCGGTTTTGCCATCCTTCTGGCCGGCCGCTTGCTCCAGGGAATGAGCGGCGGCGTCATCGCCGTAGTGGTGCCGCTCTATCTGGCCGAGTCCCTGAGCGCGGAAAAGAGAGGCCGGGGAACCGCCATCTTTCAGTTCATGCTGACCTTCGGCGTCGTGGTAGCGTCGCTCACCGGCTGGTACTTCATTCGTGAGGCGACGTTCGCCATCGATGCGGCGCACGGCGATCCCTGGCTGATTCGCGCTGCTGAAGATCATGCCTGGCGAAGCATGTTTATGGCCGTGATCTATCCAGGCCTGTGCTTCTTTGCCGGAACGTTTTTTTTGACCGAGTCTCCGCGCTGGCTCTACCGCAAGGGCCGCATCGATGAGGCGCTTGCGGTGTGCCGCCGCACCCTGAGTCCGGAGGAAGCGCGCGCGGAGATGGCGCAGATGGAAGCTGCAGTCGCGGTAAAGCAGAACACCGGGGCAAAGGAAGGCTCTCTGCTGCAGAGGAAGTACATCTTCCCGTTCCTGCTGGCTTGCGCGGTTCTCATCTGTACGCAGGCCTCCGGCGTCAACTCGATTTTGAGTTATCAGGTGCTGATTCTCAAGCAGGCTGGCATGACAGCGCCTCACGCCGCGCAAGGCGATTTGCTTGTCAAGCTGCTGCACTGCCTGGTCACCATCGTCGCCATTCCGCTCATCGACGCCAGGGGCCGCAAATTTCTACTGACGATAGGAACGGGCGGGCTTTTTATTTCGCTGCTGGGCGTCGCATTTCTCTTTCACGGTATCGAGTCCACGCACACCGATGTGCGGACAAAGCTAGAGAGCGCAATCGGCGGAAATAGCTTGCAGATTTCCGCCGCCAGCCTCAAAACGTGGAGCGGGAGTAGCGGCAAGCCCGTGGTTCTGTCGATTCTTTATTCCTATGGCGATGGGGAAAAGAGCGCCAGCCTCAACAGCGACGCCAATGAAACCTTGCGAATTGAGCCCGCTGCGAAGCATGCCAACGCGCGCTTGATGGTTCACCGTGCCGAGCTTGGTCCGGCGCCGGGGGAAAGCAGCGGATGGATTGCCGCTCTGCTGCTGGCCATTTTCATTTCCAGTCATTCCATCGGCCCGGGCGTGGTGGTCTGGCTGGTGCTGTCTGAGCTAATGCCCATACGCATACGTTCCGTGGGAATGGGGATTGCCCTGGTTCTGAATCAGGGCGTTTCGACTTCGATCGCCGGAGCCTTCCTCAGCGTGGTGACGCATTTTGGCTACGCGACGCTGTTCGGCTGCTGCGCGGTTGCTACGGCGGGCTATTTTCTATTGGCGGTTTTTGTGCTGCCTGAGACCAAAGGGAAAAGTCTCGAAGAAATCGAACAGATGTTCGAAGGGAGCGGAAAGGCGCGCATCGGGAATAAGTTGCCTGAGACAGGCGCCGGGAGCCAGCGGTCTTCGGCGTCCGTCTGAAATCTACTCGGCCGCGGTGGAAACGAACTTGGGCAGCTCCTTGTCGTCCAACCATGCGTCTTCCATAGAGCGCTGCATAATGCTCCGCACGGCTTCGATATTGCTTACACGGGCTTCGATGGCTTGCAGCAGCTCGCGATGAACCGCGGCAATGGCGACCATTTTTTCAGTCCCTGGCTTCACGCGCTGAATGATGCTGAAGGTCATGAGGCGGGGAACCAGCAACTCCAGGCAGGAGCTGAGACTTTCGTTCCCCGCGGTTTTCCATAGCGCCCGGTGGAAGCCGAGATCCGCCTGGTAAAAGCTAACGGCCAAACCGCTGCCGGCTGCGCTCTCGAGATTGCGAACCTGTTTCCAGCACTCTCGCAAATCCGGTTTTTCCTGCCCAGCTACCAATTCGGCGGCGAGGCACTCGAGTCGCACGCGGACGATATAAATGTCGTCGATCATCCCCTGGTTGAGCAGCGTTACGCGGGTTTTTCTAGGGCCGTGGCGCTCGATGAAACCGAGAAATATCAATTCCAGCAGGGCTTCGCGGATCGTGGGCTGGCCGACTCCCAGCTTTTTGGCCAAGCCGAGTTCGGTCAAAGGCTCGCCCGCCTTCAGCTCTCCGCGCTCAATGGCCTCGCGAATCTGCTGCACGGCTCGGTCCTTGAGAGATACGCGGCGGATGGTTTGTAAACTTGGGGCGGCGCTGGAAGCAGTGAGTTTTTCCTGCACGCCTCCGGTGGGTGCGAAGTTGGTGTTGGGGGTGTTCGTGCTCATCGATTTCCTTCTCATCGCAAAATCGGAATGGGTGGGGCGGTGGAGCGAAGGGCCCTTCCCGCGGAGAAAACTGCCCTTTCGAAATCCCCAGCCAGATTACGGCAATTCCGACTTTACACCCGTTAATTGCTAATCATCAGCATATCAATGATGTGCCGCTTTCAAGAAGAAGAAAGCGATACCGTCTCCTCAATCGAAAAACAGAAGCCTGTGGCAGCGCGTAGGGCGCGCTTCTACATGGTGGCAATCGGGGTATCCGGCCGCTGCTGCCAGCCGCCGCGCGTGAAATCGGGAATCTCCACCGGGGCGCTGCCGCGGGCCACAGAGGCCACGCTGAGCGGACCCACCGCGGACCATGCCGCCGCGTCGTAAACATCCATGTCCGGCGGCAACCCCTCGCGGAAGCACTGCAACAGCCGGTAGAGCTCGATGTAGTCCATGCCCCCGTGGCCGCCCAGCTTGCGGGCAATCTCGCCGTTGTTCTTCCACAGCGGGTGCGCGTAGTTCTTGAAGGCGTCAAGGTTCGTCCAGTCCTCCGTGCCCGGCTGCCCATCCAGATAAAGGCGCGGCGGGTAGTCAGCAAAAACGCCCTTGGTGCCGCCTACAACATTGATGCGGTCGTAGGGATGGGGGTTGGAAACATCGTGCTTGACGGTGATCGTCATCCCCTTGGCGGTCTTGATCAGCGAGGTGTTCAGATCCCCGGTCACATAGCGTTCGGCCCAGCGGGGATCGGTGTCGGCCAGGTGTTGCTGGCGATAGAGCGAAAGGCCGCGCTCCGGCGTGCTCATTGAAACCATGTAGGCAAAGCGGTCGCCGCGCTGGATACCCAGGTAATTGGCCACCGGGCCCAGCCCGTGGGTGGGATAAAGGTTGCCGTTGCGCTCGGTGTGTTCCGCCCGGCGCCAAAGGCCGTTGCCAAAGGTATTGAATAACTCCGCGCGGATGTCGTGCAGGTAGGCGCCTTCGCCGTAGAGTATCTCTCCCAGTAGGCCCGCGCGGCACATGCGCAGCACCAGGGTTTCGTTGTAGCCGTAACAGCAGTTCTCGAGCATGATGCAGTGGCGGCGCGTCTGTTCCGATACGTCCACCATCCGCCAGCAGTCCTCGATCGAGATGGCCGCGGGCACTTCCACGGCCGCATGCTTGCCGGCCTGCATGGCGGCCACCGCCATCTCCACGTGCCAGCGCCAGGGTGTGGCGGCGATGACCAGGTCGATGTCGTCGCGCTTCACGAGTTGCTCGAAGGCGTGCTCGGCGCCGTTGTACGCGGCGGGCGCTTTTTGCCCGGACTTCTCGATCGTGGCGCTGGCCGCGTCGGTCTTTTCCATCAGCAGGTCGCAGACGGCCACGATCTTCGCGTCGGCGGCGAGCAGATTGTTCAGCAACCCCGAGCCCCGCGCCCCCATGCCGATCATTCCGATGCGCGGGTCTTTCTTTTCGAACGGCACTTCGAACATGCCGGGATTCGTGCGCACCGGCTGGGTCGCTGCCGGCGCGGCGTCCTGCCCGGCGGCTTCGCGGCCGATCCCAAGGCTCATGGCTCCAATCGCGCTTAGTTTGACAAACTCGCGCCGGGAAACATCGATTGACATGGTCTGCTCCTTCTGCGCCGCGTCCTGCGGCCGCCCTCTGCCTGAGCGCCCTGCTTGCCTGCGCAGCGCCCTGACCGTTTAGTGCGTTGTTTGAGCGCGCAGCTCAAATGCGCCCATCGGGTACCAGCCATCGGCCGCCACCCCTTCGATGGCCATCTTCACGGCCGGTTTCCGGGTGCCGGGATCGACCAGGGCCACATCGATCTGATACGCGCCATCGGCCAGCCCGGATGGCAGAAAGACGGCGCTTTCGTAGTAGCTGTCGCCGGGCAGCCATTGCTCAAGCGGCGCGTCGGTCACGAAAATCTGCTCGGTTTGCGCGCCGCGAATGCGCAGCGCGAGTTGATAGGGCCGGTAGATGGGAGCATCGCCTTTGTTCGTCACCAGCGCTCCGAACTCCAGCTTGCGGCTTCGATCCACTGTTGCCGTCCAAGTAAACCGCTCCAGCACAAATCGATAACCCATGCGGTTCAGCCACGCCTTGACTTTTGGCTCGAGCGCCGCCGGCACAGCGGAGGACTTGTTGTTGAAGGTCGACACGTGCCACTGGATGGCCTTGTCGAGGATGTAGTCAATATCCCATCCGCGATCGAGCCAGGTCTGCATCACCCAGCAGGACTCCATGCTGACCGGTGCCGTCTTCCAGAGATCGGTCAGGTGCAGTTGAATCAGCTTCTCCGGATAGTAGTCGATCATGTGCGCGTATGCAGGGCGCATGTCGCCCAGGCAGTCGGCGCGCCAGCCGACTGCGGGCGACGCGGGCGAACCGGTTGCGGCGCGCGAACCGGCCAGAATCTCGCCCACCGAGGCCCCGTCCTGCGGCTGCGCCAGTAGCGGCGTGCGGTGAAAGGACTCGATGTAGGCCTGGACCAGCGCATGGCGCGTGGATTCCGTAAGCCGGTCGCTGCCTGCGCCTTCGCCCCATGCGCCCACCAGGCCAATATCCACGGCTTCGAGGTCGGGATTGCCGTCGTAACGTGCCCCAAGCGCACGGACCAGCCGCCCGTAATCGCGCGCATAGCCGGGGTTTTCCGGATCGACGAGCCATTTCGGCTCGATTTTCTGCGAGGCGGCCTGCGCGCCGTTCCCCGGCAGGGGCTCATGGTTTTTCACGCGGTACCAGGCCGGCACGTCTGAATCCTGGAGCGTGGACCCGTAAGCGGGCACGCGCAGCATCAGCCGCTGGCCGTGAGCCCGAGCCGCGGCCAGCGCGCGATCGATCTGATCCCAGTCGTAGCGGCCCTCTTCGGGTTCAATAAAGCGCCAGTAGATGCGAAGATACGCAACCGTTGACTCCGGGTAGGCGCGCGGGGCGCTGCCCCTGGCCTGGAGCGCCTCGTACTCGATGGGGAAACCCTCGGGCCAATTGTCGCCTTCGTTCAGCAGATCGCCATTGAAGCGCTGGAAGGTCGTAAACCCGATTCCAGGGTTCACCAGCACCTCCTGCGATTCCACCGGGCGCACCGCGCGCATACCGGCCTTCACCTGCGCAGAGGCCAGCATGCTATGCGCCATGCCGGCCAGCGCGCACCAGAAAAGCGCTCGACTGATTTTCTGAATGGAAAGGGAAGCCGTTCCTCCTTTGCTTCCCCCCATCGCGTTTGTCTTCACAAGATCGCCTCGCGCACCCGCGCCCGCGTTTACAGCGGTTTCGATTCTGCTCTTTACAGAAACCCCGATGCCAAGTGGAATTTTCTCAAGAGAATGCCACCTTGCACCATCTTCAGATGTCAACACGTGAATCGAAACCGCTCTAAAAACTGCAGGACCATGGCTCGAATTGCAATTTCCAACATTTCTCAATCGTTGACAGGAGGCCCCAGCAGCGCAGCCGAGTCGCGATCCAGATACACCCTGGCATCCAAATGCAGGCGCACCACCGAGGCCGGGCAGGCGGTTCCGATGGGTCCGTTCAGCGCCCGATGCACAGCTTTTGCTTTCCGGCCCTCCGGTACGCAGCAGATCCAGGAGCGCGCCCGCAAAAGTCCGGAGCAACTGACGGAGAGGGCTTGCCGTGGAACTTCGTCGACGGTCTTAAAATGTCCTTCGTTGACCTGTTGCGCCCGGCACTCCGGGTCCAAATCGACACATTTCATCGCCAGCGGATCGAAGAAGTTGGCCATGCCCGGGTCGTTAAACGCAATATGGCCGTTCTCTCCAAATCCGATGAACGCAACATCCATGGGCTGTTGCTGCAACAGGCCGGCATAGCGGTCCAATTCGGTCTTCAAATCCGGGGCATTGCCCTCAATATAAGCCACGCTGGCCGGGTGGACGCGATCAACAATACGCTCTTTGATCCACCTGCGGAAGCTGGCTGGATGGTCGGCGTCCAACCCCACATATTCGTCCATATGAAATAGATCGACCCGGCCCCAGTCAATGGAGGTCTGCTCAACCAATGCAGTGGACACATCTAACTGCGAGTTCCCGGTTGCGATCATCACCCGCGCGCGACCGCGGTCAAGGATAGCGTTATGAATGCACTCCGAAGCGCGTTGGGCGGCGGCGATGCCAAGATCTCTCCTGGAATCAAATATTTGTGTCTTTGCCTGCCCGTAGAAATATTGCTTGCCAATGTCCAGGATGCCCAGACTGAGAACCATCAAAATTTCCTCTCACGTAAATTGTAGCGATCCACTCCCACACAATAATATCATTAAATATAAACGTATAAACGTTAATATATTTGGTATAAATATCTTGAGCCGTCGTATCGACAGGGTGCTGATAGGTCCATCAAAGCTCAAGCTAACATATTGATATGAAATTCCTTATATTGGATTCTTGCGTTAAGAGCGACCTCGAGGCTCACGCTTGGGGAAAAGGGGAATCGCAGTTGAAGGCCGAACCCAACACCATCACCGCGGGGCGTAAGCTTGCGGGTGAGCCATCGGGAGCAAGACATGGTTAAAGTCTATCTGGCAGCGATTGGAATGCTTGTAGCCGCTCAGCTTGGCCGGGCACAAGCCGCCTCATTCACCAGCATGAGCAGTAACGGCTGGACCATCGCCGTCGACACGGAACAGGCCACGCTGAGCATCAGCCGTCGGAATTTGGGAACGATTCTGAAAGATGTTCGACTGAATATGCGCGGCGGACACGAACTGCGGCGGCCCACCACCTGGTTGGTCGAGAAGAATGGTGAGAGTGGAATCAGCATTCGCACCTCTGAACCCCGCACCGCGTGGGAATTCGAACTTGGTCCCGATGCGCTCAGGATCTCTACAACCTCCGCGGACGGCGTTCTGACGGCGCAAGCGCCGGCATCACCGAGCCGGATTGTGGCGCGGTTGCTGGATGTGCAAGGAGTACCGGTTACCTGGGTGGGAACGAATGCGGTGAACGGCTGGGGTGGCACTGAGACCAGGCGCCAATCCTTTCTTCCCGTCCGAAATCCGGAGTGCATGTACTTTGCTTTAGGGCAGGTGTCGGGTGCAAACCTGCACGGCCTCTTTGACCGCACCAGCGACACGGCCATCGACTTCCCTGAGCAGACATCGATGCGGCGCAACAGTCAAGACCAGGATCTGCTCGATATCACCCTCCCTGTGCCGGGCAACGCGCTCATCCGTCTTCTTCCCGATTACTTCACCAACACTCTCGGTGCTCCTTTCTATACGGCTTTCGATGACTCGTACTTTGCCACAGCTCCCATAGTCTGGGGCAGTTGGAGCGCCTACTACCAGGATGTCACGGAAGATGACATCGTTCGGAATACAGATTGGATCGCGAAGAACCTGAAGCTTTACGGTTTTCAATACGTTCTTTTGGATGACGGCTACGACCGGGGGAAAGCAGGAGAGCACTCCTGGACTGGAAAGTGGGATGAGGCGAAGTTCCCCCACGGTCCCCAATGGCTCGCCGAATACATCAAGTCAAAAGGGCTGCGTCCTGGACTATGGATCGTTCCCAATGTCTATGCCGGAGCCACGGAGCAGCATCCCGAGTGGTACCTGCGCGACAAGCAGGGGCAGTTCATCAAAGATTACGAAACGCCCTCGCTCGATGACACAAACCCTGCTGTTCTTGACTTCCTCGTGAAGGAATTTACCACGTTGCATAACTGGGGTTTCCAGTACTTCAAGTTCGATGGCGACTTCGCTCTTCCCAAATATGACCCGACGGTTGACCGCAACAGGCTCTACGACAAGTCAATCGATCCCGTGGCTGCTTATCGCAACCGCATGAAGCTGCTTCGCGAGACGCTCGGGCCGAATACATTGCTCGAGGGATCGCCCGAAGGAACTCCACTGGATGGAATCGGGTACTTTACGACGTATTGGAACGGGTACGACGACTATAACGCCTGGCAAGGAATGCACAGGCTGTTGAGCTCCATCAACGACAACGCATTCTTGAATCACCTGGTTTTTTACCTGACGGCCGGCGAGGGCATGGATGTCTCGCCCTGGATGACGCTCGAGGAAGCGAAGCAGAAGAGGCCGCCGCACTTCATAGAAAATGCCCGGGAGCGCAACGACTCCGAAGCAGGATTTGGCACTACTCTGGCGGAAGCGCGCACTCTGGTTACATTCGAGGCTCTTACGGGAGTTGTCTACTCTGTGGCCAGCGTGACTACCGAACTGCCTCGAGAGAGAACCAGATTGCTACAGCAGACGTTGCCGACCCTGCCCATCCTTCCTATTGACCTGTTCAGCCGCGGCACCGACATGAATTACGGCAGGTTTCAACATACGAGTCCCGACGTTTACATCCACAACTATCCAGAGATACTCGACCTGAAGGTTAACTCTATGTCGGGGATCTACGATGTGGTGGGCATGACCAACTGGAGAGGTGAGACGGCTACCAGAGAGCTTCTCTTCGCCGACAAGCTGGGACTCGACGCCGGTTCCCGCTACATTGTCTTTGACTTTTGGGACCAGAAGCTGGTTGGCGTTTTCCGGGACCGAATGAAGGTGGCGATTCAGCCACACGATACCAGGGTGTTCCTGATCCATCCGTGGTTGAATCGACCGCAGCTGGTGGCAACCTCCCGCCACATCACGGGCGCCTATTCGATTGCCGGCCTGGCATGGGACAGTGCGAAGAACCAGCTGCGCGGCACGTCGTCCAGCGTGCCGGGGGATGTCTATACACTCTGGTTCTACGTTCCCGATCAAGTTACGGTCTCCCGGATACGTGCGACATCCGGGGGAAAATCCCAAGTCCCAGTGAGCCATGAAGTCACTGGCCAATCATTGAAGATAAGTTTCCCGGGACAGAAGGAAGCTGTGGATTGGGAAGTGGAGTTTACCGGGCATTCCAGCAAGTGAGGCCACTCCAGAGGCAAGGCAAAGATATGTAAGGAAACCCCGTATTATTGAGTTCCGGCGTGTCTCTGGATTCAGGCTCTATCCAGCTTGAGCAACTTGAGGGCATTGTCGCGGTAAATCTTGCGCAGAACATCGTCCGGCAGAAAGACCCCGCAAATCGTCCAGCGGCCCTGGCGCGAGGCGTGGGAGGGGTACTCGAAGTACTCATCGGCGGTTTCAAGGAACCGATAGTAGAGGCGGTACATCTCCACTTCCGGCAGCAGATCGGCGCCAAAGAGAATCCGGTCCGCGTAATGCAGCAGGAAGCTGCGCGCGGTATATGGCTGGCGTCCCAGTTCAGCCACGCGCGCGCTGATATCGATGTAGAGATTGGGATGCAGGTCTAATAGTGCGGCGACGGAGGCCAGGTTCTCGCTGCCCTCGGCCAGGTGCGCGCCCACGAACGTGGTCTTGGGATGGCGGGCAAAGACGCGATTGCGTTGCTCGATCAGCTCGGCCTTCGAAATCGGCAAGCCGTGGAAACTCCAGTCCGGATGAGCGGCCAACTCCTCGTAGCGCTCGTTGAATTCGTCGATGGGCGCAAAGAACGCGTCGGGGTCGGCGGTGTGGAACATGACCGGGATGCCCAGCTCAGCGGCCTTGTCGAACAGGGGCGCCAGGCGCTCATCATCGATGCGCAGCAGGGCGCCGGAGCCATCGCGCACGCTCAGCCCCAGGTCCTTCCAGATCTTGATGCCGCGCGCGCCGTGCTCAACCAATTGCTCCAGGCGGTCGAGCGATCGCTCCATGAAATCGGCACGCTCCACACCCGACCAGTCCATCCAGCCGTAGCAGTAAAAACGCTCCGGCGCGGCGCCATGAAAGCGATCGATGATGTCGAGGGCCGGGCGGCCGGTCTGCATGGTGATGTTGATGAGCTTCTCCACGCCGCAGCAATCCATCACGCGGAGAACCTCGTCCGGCTCAAGCGAGTCGAGATGATTGTGGTAGTCGATGACTGGAAAGCGGGGATGTGTGACGGTGTGTTCCGGCACCTTCAGGCTTGCGCGGGGGGCAAAATCGCGCAGCCGGAGGTCGACCTGCGCCCGAGCATTCACCATCGCGACAAACTTATCCTCTTGCTTCGAAATTGGACCCGCCATCATGGCTCCATGTTCGCTGAAAAGCGCGGGAAATAGAAACTGCTGACGAAAATCAGTATAGTCGCGGCCATGTTTCTATTTCAACTCTTTTATTGCTTTTTATTTCCTTTTGTGTAAACTTAGCCTAGACTAGATTGGAAAGCAGCGCCGCGCCAATGTTCAACCATACGCATTGCATTTGCGGCGATCGCACTGCGCGCAGCAACTGTTCACAGGATTGTTCTCAGGCCATTTGCAGTACTGACTCCGGAAGCCACGCCCATCCAGGAATCGGCGCCAGCGCAAGCGGGAGGAAAGAAGTGCCGAATTATCTAAAGCAGTTGGTAGCGGACTGGCATAAAGGAGAACCACGGGGAATCTATTCGGTGTGCTCGGCGCATCCGTGGGTGTTGGAAGCGGCCATGGAGCAGGCCATTGCCGATGATGCGCCGCTATTGATTGAGGCTACATCGAATCAGGTGAACCATCTAGGCGGCTACACCGGCATGACGCCGGCAGATTTCCGGCAACGGGTGGAAGAGATCGCGCGCGCCACAGGATTCAACACCAAGCGGCTAATCCTGGGCGGCGATCATCTGGGGCCGAACCCGTGGCGGCACCAACCTGCGGCCGAGGCCATGCTTGAAGCGAAGCGAATGGTCGTGGCCTACGCGCAGGCAGGGTTCACGAAAATCCATCTGGATGCCAGCATGGCGTGTGCAAATGAACAGGGTCCGCTATCGGACGAGACGATCGCGATCCGCGCGGCCACCCTGTGCGCAGCTGCGGAACTGGCGGCCAGCGCCAGCCAGACGGTTTATGTCATCGGCACGGAGGTTCCCGTTCCGGGCGGCGCAACCGAGAGTCTGCCGCACCTGGAGCCCACTTCCCGCGAGGCCGCTGCCAAGACCCTTGAAGTGCATCGGCGCATTTTTGCCGAGAGAGGTTTGAGCGCCGTTTGGCCGCGGGTGATTGCACTGGTGGTGCAGCCGGGCCTGGAGTTCAACCATCTGAGCGTGGTGGATTATGACCCCACGCCGGCCGCGCATCTGACGCAACTGCTGAAGGAAGAAAACGAGCTGATCTATGAGGCGCACTCGACCGATTATCAGCGGCCGGACTCCTACAGCAGCCTGGTGCATGATGGCTTTGTGATCCTGAAGGTGGGCCCCGCGCTTACCTTTGCCATGCGCGAGGCCCTCGATGCCCTGGAACGGATAGAAGCCGAACTGGTGCCTGCGGCAAAGTCCTCGCGGCTGGCTGAAGTGATGGAGCAAGTGATGCTGGATGACCCGCAGCACTGGGAGCGCTACTACACGGGCGGGGAGCGGACTACGAGGCTGTTGCGGCGCTACAGCTATAGCGACCGCGTCCGCTATTACTGGACAAATCTGCGGGCCAAAGCGGCGGTGGGCGCGCTGATGAAGAATCTGCAGGAAACTTCGATCCCCGAGACCATGTTGAGCGACTACCTTCCGGAGGCGTACCAGGCGGTGCGTGCCGGCGAGCTGCAGCTCGATTCGCTGGCGATCGTCAAGCACCGCATCCGGTCGGTATTACAGGCGTATGCGTCCGCGTGCGTCCCATAAAGTCCGTGGTGAGAGCCGCGTCAGACGCGGATGACCTCGATGCCTGCGCCCGTCAGCGCTTCCAGATCCGCAGCGGAGATCCGATGATCGGTAATGACGGCGTGGATGCGCGAGGTGGGCACGATCAAGGCAAGGCTGCGGCGAGCGAACTTGGTGGAGTCGCAAACCGCGACCACGCGCGCAGCCGAATCCACCATCGCGCGATTCACGCGCGATTCAAGCAGGTTCGGCGTCATCACGCCCGCCTTCACGTCGAATCCATCCACACCGAGAAAGAGCAGGTCGGCGCGCATGGAGTGCAGCATGTCCTCAGTCAATGGGCCGACCAGTGAAAACGAGCTCTTGCGCAATGTGCCGCCCGTCAGGATGACTTCAAAATCCGTGTCCGCCAGCTTGGTGGCAATGTTCACGGCATTGGTAATCACGGTGAGGCGCGAAAACCGCCGCAACTCGCGGGCAATGGCCGTGGTTGTCGTGCCCGAGTCGAGCACGATGCACATGCCCTCCGCTACCAACGCCGCGGCGGCTTTGGCAATGCGCAGCTTTTCCTTGAATTGCTTTTGTTCCTTCTCGAGCAGCGACGGGTCCAAAAGTGCGGTGCCCTGTGTGCGCGCGGGCAGTGCGCCGCCGTGGCTGCGCAGCACCAGTCCTTTGGAGGCAAGGCAATCAAAATCCTTGCGGATGGTGATGCGCGAGATGCCGAGGGCCTCGGACATATCCGAGATGAGGGCGCGACCGTCGCGCTGCACCCGAGCGAGGATGAATTGACGGCGCTCCTCGATGAGCATATCGGCACCGCCTTTGACGGCCGATTTCATGTGGTTCGCCCTTCATTGCCGATGGCGCAAGCTATTTGCACAAATCATCGTACCAAAGGTATCTGCCTGCGGCCATGGCGCGCGTTCGTCAAGCCGGTGTCGAGGCGGCAATCTTACTCGAAAGCTGCAGCCCGGATGCATTGCACCGCAAATTCATCGTATGTCAGGCGTCCCGGCCCGATGCAGTGCAGCAGAATCGAGAATGCAAAGCTCGCATGCGCCGCAAGAATCGGCGCCTGGTGATTCTTCCATGCCGCGGAGAGGGTTCCCCAGGGAGCGACCGTGGGCTCAAAGGCCACGGCGTACTGGCGCGGGCAGGTTGCGTCGTCGGGCCAGCCCCCGTAACAAAGCCACAGTCCGAGATAGGGCAACAGATGCGGATCGAAACGCAGGATCATCCCCTGGCCGCTTTGCGCGCGATAAAGCCCGCACCAGCCGGAATGCAGTTGACCGGTGTAAAGCATGTCGGCCGAGGCCGCGGAAATCCTTTCAGTGCGGCTCAGATCTAGCGACGCGTCTGCCCCCTGCGGCGTGGGCCAGCCGATGCTGGAGCCGGGCCGGCCCAGACGATTGCTGCGCGAGGATTCGACGCGCACAGAAGAAATTTCCGGAGGCAGAAGGATGCGGTCGCCGGCATCGATGGCCAGGAGCGGGTGGAACGCGTAGAGGAAGGGAAGAGGCGAGCCTCCCTGGTTGCGGATGCGGTACTGAATCCTGAGCGCCGAAGCGGACAGATGCAGGCCCTTCTCGAACAAAATTGGGCGGCTGTAACCAGAGGCAGCCAGCGCCACAGTGTTGCGGGTGGCTGGTTCGGTTTCTATCCAGTCCAGCCTCCAAAAGTCGCCATGATCGGGAATCGGCCCGCCCGGCGCTTCCGGTCCGTCGGCGCTAACGCTGGGAAGGCACTCATCGATGCCCGCGCATGCGGAGTCGTCGAAATGGCTCCAGCGGTCCAGGGTGTCTGGCTTGCGGTACGGGTGGGCCGCCTGCAGAAGGAACTCTGTCTCCGACTCGGTATCGAAGATCGAGGAGATTCTGGCGCCTTCATGCGGCAGAATTGCGACGCGAAGACGCCCATTTTGCAGCGTGATTTCCGGGGTTGGGGCGCCGGTCATGCCGAACGACCGGGGCCTTTCGGGCCGACAGGGAGCAGGCTTTGCACCAGCGTGCGGTCGCGGAAGGCCTCGGTGCCGCCAGCTCTCAGCGTGGAAAGCGCAGCAGTGCGATTGCCGAAGGCAGCGCACGCCTCGGGGGACTCGCCGCGCAGGTAAGCAGCCAGGAATCCAGCATTGAAACTGTCGCCGGCCCCGATCGTGTCCACGGGCGTGACCGTTTCTGCAGGCACAAGCCAGCACCGGTCGCCCCGCTGTACCAACGAGCCACGCTTGCCGCATTTCACCGCAACCAGCGGAACGCGCTTGGCCAGGACCTCGATCGCGCTCTCGGCATCCGGCTTGCCCGTGATGCGGCAGGCTTCATCTTCGTTGGGCAGGAAGATGTTTACCAAGCCCAGCAATTCGTCGAGCGGATCGCCCCACCGGTCTTCGGGATCGTCGTTGGTGTCGAGCGAAAGCGTCAGTCCCGCGGCTTTGAACTGCCGGAATAGGCCGGGCAGCTGCGGCTGCAATGCCTTTTGAAGAAAGAGGGAAGAGAGATGAAAGTGGCGGCTGGAAGTCAGATAGGCTATGTCGAGGTCTTCGGCCGACATCTCGAACATCGTCCCAGGATAGGTGAGAATGTGGCGCTTGCTCCCGTGCGTCAGCAATAGGGTGACGCCCGTGGATGCGCCGCCTGACACGCGCTTGACGCGGCTCAGATCCACGCCGCCTTCCGAGAGGCGGTCCAGTGCGATCGCACCCAGCGGGTCGTCGCCCAGGCGGGTGATAAATCCCACCGAGGCGCCGAGAACGGCCAGGTTGTGCGCGAGAATCGCCGACGAGCTACCCAGCGTGAGGCGAAAATCGCTGGCCAGCAACTCGCGCTCCTCCGGCATATTTTCCGGCACCCCGTAAAGGATGAGATCCAGATTGATTTCGCCGGCGATCGTGATATCAAAACGTCTTTGCACTTTGACCTATCCTGCCAGTGTAACCACCCGGCTGAGGTTCGACGGCGAATCGGGATTAAGGCCTTTCTTGATCCCCGCATAACTGCCGAGCAACTGCCCCCAGACCATATAGACAACCAGACGGGCGAGCTCGGGAACCGGGAGATCCAGCTGGATCGACAGATCGGCCGAGGAACGAACCTCAGGCGTGATGCGGTTCGCAACCGCCAGGGTGCGAGCTCCCAGGCTCTTCATCTCCAGCAGAACGGCACTCTCTTGCGCGTAGCCCCGCTCGGAGAGCAGTACACCAATCAAGACCTTATCGGAAACCACGGACTTGGGCCCGTGGCGGAATTCGAGCGTGTGGAAGAACTGTGCATAGCTCGATGAGGACTCCATGACCTTTAGCGCGGCCTCCGAAGCGATCGGATAGAACGCACCCTGCCCAAGAAAGGCCACATCGTCAAAGGCGCCATTAGCAAACTCCTCAAGCCGCGGGCTGTAGACCGGAAGCAAGCTGGCCAGCGCGCCCGGGAGCGCGTGCAGAGCCTCGATAAATTGCTCATTGCCCGTCAAGCGCGCCGCTATATATTGCAGCGCCATCAGCATGGACGTGAAAGAGGAGGTCATCACCGTACTTTCTTCGCTGACGGGAAGCTGCAGAGTACGGCTGCAAAGCGCGGCCAGCTCATTGCCGTCACACGTGATGCTCATGAACTCGATGCTACGGCGCCTAAGCAATTCGGCTGTTTTCAGAATCTCGGAGGTGTGGCCGGAGCGCGAGATCATCACCGGGAAAACCGCAGGGCCTTCCGCTGGAATCATCAACTGCGGGAAAAGAAGAATCTCCGAGGCCGGAACCGCGCGCGCCGGAACACCCGTTAACTCCACAAAGGAGGCCGCTGCGGCCTGAGCCAGGTAGTAGCTGCTACCGCAGCCCACGAAGAGCCACTCACAGGAACGTGGATGCTTGCCGGCTGTGAGGAGCGTGAAGTCGAACGTGTCCAATGTCCGGAGACAGCGGCTCCAAACCTCCGGTTGAGCATGGATTTCATGCAAAGTAATTGCTCCAGGTTTCATCTTGGCTCCATTCGTTTTTGCGCAGAATGATGGGATGCGGAAGATCTGGCCCACTCTCATCGAGCCTGCCTGTCCGGCGGGTTAGACAGAAAGGCAACTCTCCCCATCTGATGATGTTTTTAGTATACAATAGAAAACAAATACAAAGAAAAAGTAATACAAGAACACAATGCGCCTCTCGCGCCTGATACTAACTTGAAGCAAGCAACCTGAAGAGGTTGGCGATCATCAGGCCAGCGAAGGCCAGGAAGCGGAGGGCTCCGAGAGTGGTTGCAAGTCTTTCGTAGTCGAGGGCCAGACAACAGAAGTTGACAGCACAGGCGCAGCTTCTTTCCACAACCCATCTTCGTGGCAGCAGCGCGAAGCCGCGCCCGGCCTCGGTGTGTTTGACCACTTCCAGCTGGATGCCATGCTCGGCCGCCGCCTCTTCAGCAGCTTCTCCTGTGTATCCCTGGTCCACGTAACCCACTGGTCTCTACGCAAGCCTATTGGAAGAGCGACTTCACAGCCTCGCCGCAGAATGGCACCTGTTTCAACAAGTTCCTAAAAGCGTCGCCCTGGCCTTGAACCGCCCCGGAGTACCAGACCGCGGTGAGCCGTTTTGTGGAATCCGGCGCTGATGTAAACTGTTGATTATGAACATATTGTATTGATATTATCGGATGACTTGGTGAAAGCTTCACCTTGTGCGTGAATTGACATGGAAAATTTCACCTTATGGGTACTTTCGCTTTCATCTTATGGTGGCGACAGCCATGTCAGTGCTTGAAATGTATAGGTGGTCAATTTCACCTTGTGCGTCAACCCACAATCAAGGGCAGGCTCAATCCACTATTGATCCGGCCCGTTAATCGTGTTGTAGTTTCCCATCCATTTTCGCAAAAGGCGCGGAAATGGATGGGGCACAGACGCAGTATTTTGGGGCCGGATCAATAGATAGAAGGGCCGGGAGAACGACTCCCGGCCCTCTGTTTTGGAGCGTTGCGGCGATGCGTGCGAAAAGGGCGACGCGTTCAGCGGACACTCTATGAGAATCTGATTGACAGGTTTTTTGCCGTCTGCTACTTTCAATCCCATTCGTTTCCCCAGGGTCGGCGGCATTTTCGTGCGACCCGGCCCATTGATGAAATCTCGTCCAACGAAGGAGGCGTACCCGGATGCGGCTCATCGAAAAAGTGCGTATTCCCCAACCAACGACAAGCGAGAGTCCAGAGATTTCGCGCCGACAAGTTCTTATCGGCGGCGCATTGATGGCAGCGGGAATGAGTTTGCCCCGGGCCGCCTCGGCTTTGTCAATCCACACCGGGCCCCAATCACATTCCACCATCGCGAAGGGAGAAATCATGTCTCACCATCTCGACTCACCGATCGCCCGGCAGGACGTTCGCCTTGACATCACCGATCTCTACACATTCCGGGGCCAAACCGGCACTGTATTCGTGATCAACGTCTGCCACTCTCTGGGAAAGCCCACGATCCCCGGCTACCATCCGGAAGGGATGTACGAGTTCAAGGTCGACCTTAACGGCGATGCAGTTGAAGAAGTGACGTACCGCCTCACATTCGATGAGCGCGACCAACAAGGGAAGCAGCGTTATGCCGTGCGGCGCATTCGCGGGGCAGAAGCTGCCGATCCCCACGCAGCCGGTACGATCATCGCTCAGGGAACAACAGACGAACCGGTAACTGCGCCGTCGGGTGTGCGCGCCTGGGCCGGTCACGCCGGTGACCCGTTCTGGATTGAGCCTACTGTGCTGCACGCGGTGGGTCACGCGTTCCAGGACGGCACCGTTGTGAACCTTGACGGATGGGAACCGAGTCAAGCGAAGAACCTTTTTGCCGGTCAGACCGTATACGCGATTGTGTTGGAGCTGCCCGACAGCGAATTGCTCGCCGACGCCGGCAGCAATCGCCGCATCGGTGTGTGGGCCGTGGCCTCGCTCGCTACGGATGCCGGGGGATGGCGCTCCATCAACCGCGTCGGCCTTCCCATGATCCCGCCGCTGTTTGCGCAATACAACGAAGACCTCGGCAATCGTCTCAATGCCGGACGCCCGGCCGACGATTTCCCAACCTATGGAGAGGCTCTTGCGAAGAAGATGGCAGCCGTGGTTGCCGCCTACGGAACGTCTGAAGACCCGCAAGGGTACGGAGAGAAGATCGCGCACCGGCTGTTCCCGAACATGCTTCCTTACGAGGTCGGCACACAGGCATCTCTCGGCTTCACGGAGTGGAACGGCCGTTCCCTTACGGACAACGCACCCAACGTCATGTTTTCCATCGCGGCAAACACTCCCATCAGCCTTGGGATTGGCAAGGAATCGGTGACATCGAAGCCAACGAAGGCGTTCCCCTACGTTCCGGCTGCGGTGTAAGGATCGATCGACTGGGCTGAGGCCTTCGCCTTCCCGCAAGGGGTGGCATTTTGCGATCTGTGCCATGCAGAAAGGCCGGGAGACACACTCCCGGCCTTTTCATTTCTGTGGGCCGCGCGGTCGCGGGTTGCCAAACACCGGAATCGATGCGCCGGTGAATCACGCGGGCGTCGCTCAAGGAACGCGAGACGCACGGCGCGTCCCAGCCCGTCGGCGCCGCCGGCAACCAAAACAATCTTTCCAGCAGAACCTGAACTCTTCGACCCACCTTTTCGGCACAATCGGAGTCCAGCATTCCATGGCGGCGAACAAAAGACCCAGTGGCGATGCGACAGTGGGCGTTCCTGGTGCGGCGCGTGGAGCCGGTGCAGTGGGATCGATTACCGCTGTGGCGGCGCGCTTAAGAAACGTCCGAGACTTTATCGGGTGGCGCGGGCTTCCAGCTTACGGAGGGACTTGATCATCTCCGCGAGCGCGGTTTTGCCGATTTCGCTTTCGAATTCCTTTTGCATGCGGTCGAGCGCGGCAATCACGCGCACGGCGCAGCGCTTGCCCAGCGGCTTGAGCGCCAGAAGGTAAGCGCGCGCGTCGTTGGGGTCGATCCTGCGCAGCAGCAATCCCTTGGCCTCAAGCGACGAAATGCAGTGGCTGAGATTGCCCCGCGTGGTCGAGAAGGTTTCCGCCAGTTGCGACGGCTTGACCTGGCGCGGCGCCTCAAAGAACAGCGCGGCCAGCACGAGCGCCTCAAGAAATCCGAGGCTGTCGGCCGCGAGCACGCGCGAGGCGAGCGCCTCGAAACGGCGCGCCGCGCGGTTGACGGCGAACATGGGGCTTTCCCGGAGAAAGGCGTCGATGCGCATAGTCTGCTGGAACCGGTTTCTGACCGCATGGATTCGTTTCGTTGGAGTTCGTGCTATCCCAGCCTTTCGCCCAAAATACGGGCGAAAGGCTGGGGCACGGGCAGGTTCCTCTTCATGCGGCCGGAAAAATAGTTGAAGCGTTCAACTATTCAAAATGATACCAAATCATGGTTGAATTGGTCCTGCGCGGCGGCGATGATGACGTAGAGCCTCTGAATGCGTCGATTGCGATTGATCGCGAACGCCCGATTCCTGCTGCTGGCTGTGGTGTTGCCCGCGGCCTTTGCGCAGGATGCCGCAACGCCGCCGAAAGCGCCTGTGAAAGGGCCTGCGGAGACCATGGTTGTGCTGGGCTCGGCCACGCCGGTGCCGCTGACCGAGTCGCAGCGCTCGGTGGACATTCTGCCCGTGCAGGGGCAGTCGCTGGCGGCGGAGTCGCCGCAGGATTTTCTTCGGCGCGACTCGTCGATTTTTCTTGAAGAGCGCGGCGCGGGCGGCGGCCAGGCCGACATCGTGATGCGCGGCGGCAGTTTCGAGCAGACGCTGGTGATGCTCAACGGCTTTCGCATCAACGATGCGCAAACCTCGCACCACAATCTCGATTTGCCGGTGCCGCTCGACGCCATCGATTCCATCCAGACGCTCGAAGGCGCGGGATCGACACTCCATGGAGTGGACGCGTTGAGCGGAGTGTTGGATTTCTTGACTGCTGCGCCCGATCATGACTCACTGTTTTTGCGTGCGGGCGAGGGAAGTTTTCAATCCAACGAAGAAACGCTGGTGGGCGGAGCCACGCGCGGCCCCTGGAGCGGGCGCGTTGCCGCGGAGCGCAACTTCTCCACGGGATTTACGGCCGACCGGGGATACGTTGCCCCCGCATACACCGGCGCCTGCTCCGCGCAGCAATGCCAGAATGACCGCGATTACCGCAATGAAGACGCGTCGGTGGAGAATTGGATCGGTTCGCGGCTCGGCCTTTTGGACTTGCTGGTTGCTGTGAGTGACCGTTCCTTCGGCGCCAACCAGTTTTATGGCGCCTATAACTCGTGGGAGCGGACCAAAGGCTGGTTTGCTTCGGCGCGGCAGGAACTCGGCAGCCACACCGTGGCGGCCTTTGGCTACCGCCGCCATAGCGACGATTATGTGCTGTGGCGCAACGATCCGGCGGGCTACGAGAACAACCACATCGATGGCTCATGGCAGGCGTCGCTGCGCGAGACGCTGGCTGTGCGCAAGGACGCGGTCTTGCTGATGGGCCTTGAAGCCGACGGCGACAGCATCGACAGCTACAACTTTTCCAATCTCAATGCTTCCAGTGTTGTGATGCACACGCCCGCGCTCGGCATTCATGCGCGCAATCGCGGCGCGGGTTATGTGGACCTGGACCTGCGGCCGGCGCAGCGGCGCTGGAGCCTGTCAGCGGGCGCGCGCGAGGAGATTTTTTCGGGCGGAGCGCGGGCCGTGTTTTCGCCGGAGCTGGCCGGCAGCCTGCGCGTGGCCAAGCATCTGAAGCTGCGCGCCAGCGGCGGCTACGGATTCCGGATTCCCACCTACACCGATCTCTACTATTCCGATCCCTCGACGCTGGGCAATGCGAACCTCAAGCCGGAGTCGGCCTGGACGGGCGATGGGGGCGCGGATTGGGCGCCGTCGGCAAAACTCACGCTCTCGGCAACGGGATTCTATTCGCAGCAGCACGACACCATCGATTACGTGCAAAGCGCGACGACGTTTCCCAATCCGCTTCTTCCCGCGTCGTGCACGAAGGCGGACACCTGGTGCGCGGACAATTTGAACGGCTTTGGTTTTTCCGGCGTCGAAACCAGGTTCACGTGGATTCCGAGGAAATCGCAGACCGTGCGCATCGCGTGGACCGGAGTACACGGCGCGCAGAGCGCACTGCACGGGCTCGAGTCGGAGTACGTGTTCAATTACCCGGTCCAGAATATTCACGCTTCGTGGAGCTCCGCACTGGGGCACGACATCGTTTTGACCAACGCCGTCGAGATCGCCCAGCGCTATGGGCAGAGCGTGTATCCGGTGTGGAACGCCACGTTGACCCACGACACGGGGAAGCTGCGGCCCTATCTGCGGCTTACGAACCTGAGCAATACCGGGTACCAGGAGATCACGGGCGTGAATATGCCGCCGCGCACCATCATGGGCGGAGTCGCGCTGCAACTGGGAAGGTGACGGCTTGCGATCGGCGGTTTCTCCCGGAGCCGGCATTTTCGCGAGCGTTGCAGGCCGCGTCGCAATGCGAACCGCGCAGAGGCGTTGTACGGAGCCGGAACAAGCCCTTTTCCATGCAATACGTTGAAGAGTACATCGAGGCTTGGGTCAAGATTTTCTAGATTTAGAGTAGAATCCAAGCAAGTATTCGCTAAAAAGCGGAGTTTTTATCCGGAATTTTCCCCATCTGTGTGTACGTGCTGCCATCGCGTTGCTGCCGGTTGTGGCGGGCTGCATGGTGCTGCCCCGCGGCGGCGTGGCGCAAATGCCCGGTCAAGGTGCGGCGCAGGCGCAGCCGGCCAATCCCAATACCGCGTCACCGGGCGCCATCAGGCTACCGGATGCGCCTGCGAATACCAGCACCCTCGGCGGTGGCGCGCAGCCGGCGACGGCGGTGACCGCGACCAAGCCGAAGACCGCGCCCGTGATGATCAACGGGCGGCCGTATGTGCGCCCCACGCCGAAAGAGCAATTCAAAGACTATTTACGGGATACCTATGAATGGCCCGCACTGGCGCGCGCGTCAGTGCGGGCGGTTTATGCGCAAGGCAGAGGCAAACCGGAGGAGTGGGGGCAGGACTGGCCGGGCTTTGGGCAGCGCTTCGGCAGCGCCAGCGCCGTGACGGCAATCGATGGCAATGTGCGCTATGGCATGGAAATGCTCCTCAAGGAAGATCTGCGCTACATTCCCTGCCACGGCTGCTCCGCGAAGAGAAAACTGGAGAATGCGTTGCTGGCCGAGGTGACGGCGCGGCACGATACGGATGGACACAGATTTTTTACGCTGACCCCGACGATTACCGACATGACTGGCCCGATCATCGCCAATGCGTACTGGGTTCCCGGACACACGGCCATAGACGGCTTCGTGGGCTCGCGCCTGGTTTTTGCCACGCGCATCGGCGGGCACTTGTTCACGGAGTTTGTGCTGGAACGCCGCCACCACGATCCCAAGCTGCCGGATTGACCCGTAGCAGCGCGCCGGAGACGGAGCCTCAGTTCACACGCGGCGGAAGCTGCAGCGGCTTGCGTGGCCCGAGCTCTTCGCGAACCAAAGTCAATCCCAGAAGCCAGCGCTCAAAGTTGCTGGAGAGGCGCGCAAACAGCGGCGCTTCTTCATGGTACTCGAAGAGATTGAATTGGCTGACGATGAAGTAGCTCTCCTTGCCGGCGCGGATGAGCTCGGCAAGGCTCGGGGCATGGCGGCGAAGACGGCGGCTGGATCCCGCGGCCTCAGGATACATACCCGCGACGAACAGCGCGTAATCGCCGATGTGTTTACGCAGCGCGCGTTCGGCGTCGAAGGAGGGCGCCGCGCCGTTCACCGGGTCGGCGGCCAGCTCCATCTCCTCCAACTCCTCGATGGGGCGGCCCGAAGCATCGCGCATGCGGTAAAGATTTCCGGCATCGGAAAACTCGCACAGCAATCGCGCCACGTAGCTGGTCACGCCGGGATCGTGAAGGCCCAGCTTGCCTTCGTAACTGTTGCGCACCGCCTGCTGAAAGAAAGGTTCGAGCGGATGAGTCTGCGTCTGCATACACACCTCCCGTGCGCGGAAGCGATGGATTTTTCCGTGCCCCTACGGTTGCGGCTGAGCGCGAGCAGCCCGTTGTCTTTGGGCTCCGGCCGTTCCTGGTCGTGCTGCGCGGGGAAGTTATCGGCCGGCCCGATTTACATCGTTGTAACACTGAGCTTAGCCGAAGAGTTGCGTTGGTCAAGAGGGAGGGCCAACTTTGTTGGCAGACGCGTAGCTCGATTGCAAACGGCGCGAGTGACGGCGCGGCGGCCCTGAAGCGCGGAACAAGAAAGGCAGCCGCGCGGGCTGCCTTTTTTGCATGGAACAGCAATTTCTTGCGCCGGAGTTGCGCTTACACCGCCGCAGGCGCGCGCGATTCTAACTCAGCCAGGCGTTTGGCCAGGAGCGTTTCCAGCTTGACCAGCGCGGCCGAAAAGCCTTCGATGCCTTCCTTCAGCTTGTCGCTGGCCATGCGATCGGCAGCGTGCATGCGGTCGAAGGTCGCCTTGTCCATGGCGATTCTTTCAATCTGCAGGCCCTTCACCGCATCCGGCGAGAGCTTGCGCGGCAGATCGCCCTGGGTGGCCTCGAGCTCGGCCAGCAATTGCGGCGAAATGGTGAGCAGATCGCAGCCGGCCAGCTCGGTGATTTCGCCGATGTTGCGAAAACTCGCGCCCATCACCACGGTCTTATAGCCGAATTTCTTGAGGTAGTTGTAAATGCGCGTCACCGACTGCACGCCGGGATCGTCCGCGCCCTGGTAGTCCTTACCCGTGTCCTTCTTGTACCAGTCGAGGATGCGGCCCACGAAGGGCGACATGAGCGTGGCGCCCGCATCGGCGACGGCGATGGCCTGGTGCAGGCCGAAGAGCAGCGTCAGATTGCAATGGATGCCTTCCTTTTCGAGAACCTCGGCGGCGCGAATGCCTTCCCACGTGGACGCGATCTTGATGAGCACGCGATCCTTGCCGATGCCTTCCTTGGCGTACATGCCGATGATGTCGCGTGCCATGGCGATGGTTTTCCCGGTGTCATAGGAGAGGCGCGCGTCGACTTCAGTTGAAACGCGGCCGGGGATGATGGCCAGGATTTTCTTGCCGAAGGCAATGGCCAGGCGCTTGAACGCGAGGTTGGCCACGTCCTTGTCGCTCGCGGCGTCGCCCAGCTCCTTGTGCGCATCCATCAGCACGCCGTCCACAATGGGCTGATACTGCGGCATCTGCGCCGCGGCCGTGATCAGCGAGGGGTTGGTGGTGGCGTCCTGGGGATGGAACTTTTCCATCGCTTCCATGTCGCCGGTATCGGCGACGACGACGGTGTATTGGCGTAGCTGTTCAAGCAGATTCTGCGGCATGATTCCTCCTGCGGGGACGGGGCGATTGCGAGGGGCGCCCCTACGGCACCAGTGTACCTCTTCCTATATAGGATGCACGGCGTGAAGCCCGGGTGCGCCTCAGCGCGACGATCTATTCGGTTTCCACGGTGTTTGCCAGCACGCCGAGGCCGGCCATGGAAACTTCAACGCGATCGCCGGGCTTGAGCGGTCCCACGCCGGAAGGGGTTCCGGTCAGCACCAAGTCGCCCGGCTCCAGCGTGAAAGCCGCGGAGATGTGGCGGAGCAGAATCGGCACAGAAAAGATGAGGTCGCGCGTGGAAGCCTGCTGGCGCAGCTCGCCGTTGACGCGGGTCTCGATGGTGACCCCGGCATCGAGGTCCAGTTCATCGCTCACCACGGGGCCGACGGGGCAAAACGTATCGAAGCCCTTGGCGCGCGCCCACTGCACGTCTTTCTTTTGCAAATCGCGGGCGGAGATGTCGTTGGCCAGCGTGAAGCCGCGCAGGACCGCGCGCCAATCGTCTTCGGGCTTGAGGTTGCGCGTGTGCCTGCCGATCACCAGCGCCAGCTCGCCTTCGAAATCAACTCGTTCCGACAGCGCAGGCAACACCACCGCGCCGCCCGGGCGCAGCAGCGACGACGGCGGCTTGAAGAAGAGCAGCGGCTCGGCGGGTATCTCATTGCCCAGCTCAGCCACGTGCTCGCGATAGTTGCGGCCTACGCAAATGATCTTCGACGGCGTAACCGGCGCCAGAAGATCTGCTGTGCTCAGGGGAATCGCTTCAAAATTGGAGCTGACGGGAAATGCGCTTCCATGTTCGACGCGGTAGTACAGGTCTTCCTCGGGCGCCTGGATCAGGCTTACGATCTGCATCCTTCCGCCGCGCTTCTCTACAGCGCCGTACTGGACTTGTCCTCCGTAAAGGAATCGGCAGTACTTCATTTTTCTCCTTGTCCCGGAGCAAACTTATGGTCCGGGAACCGTCTCCTCCGCCGCAGCGGAGCGCGCACTTTCGTGCCCTTGCTGGTCGACGGCGCTCACCGCATACAGATAGGTGCGGCCCGGTTGCACGTTCGCATCGCGATAGCCGGGCGCGGCGACCAACTGCGCGGGCGAAATGCGCTGCCAGTCGTTTTCTGTTGCGCCAGCTTCCCTCCGGTAGACGATGTAACCCGCGAGATCGGCCTCTGCGCCGGGCTGCCAGCTCAGGTCGATCGCAGGTCCAGCGCCCGCTTCGCCGGCGGTTGCCACCGCCGCCAGACCTTTAGGCACGGCAGGAGGATACACGTTTACGGCCGCAATGCGCACCGGCGATGAGAACGGCCCGGCGAGCTCGAGGGTTTCTCCGTTGACGGCGACGCGCGCCACGCGCTGCGCACGATACTCATAGGTCTCGCCAAACTGGATGCTGCTGTCGAGAGCGCGGTCAAGATGCGGGCCGGGCTCAACCAGCAGTGTGCGCTCCGTCGGTTCGGGGCGCGGAGCGAGCGGGCCCTCGGCGGACTTTGCGGTCGCAGGCGCGGGCGGCGAAACCAGCTTGCGCACCAGCCGTACCGCAACGGGTGCTGCATCGGGCAGCGCGAGCGTCCAGCGCAGCAGCACTCCGTCCCGGCGCATCTCGGCGGCGAGGGCGTCGACTGGGGCAGGCGCCTGGCCGGCGAGAATTTGCGCGCCATTTGACAGACCTGCGGACCGGCCCTTGCGATTATCCAGTTCGACGAAATAGGTGAGCACGCGCGGCGCGCCCTCGGCCAGCGCGGGCGGCAGCAAATCGGTGAATGCGCCGTTGGCCTCCGGGGTGAGTTCGATGGTTGCGGCTGTGGAACAAGCGGCAGCGGCGCTTTCATTGCGGCAGATGCGCACCGTCACGTTGCCCTTCAGCGGCACCTTGTCGGTGTCTCTCCTGGGCATGCTCCAGGTGAGCGACACCTGGTTGCCGTTGCGAACGGCGGAGAGATCGCCGACGCGAACGGGAAGATGCAGCGAGGGCGGTTGCGGCGCGCCGGGCATGCCGCATCCGGCGAGGGCGGCCGTTGCCACCAACAGAAATGCGAACGCGGCAAAGGGCGCTGCGGAACGCGGGTGCGCACCCGGATTTCTTGCACATTGCATGGCGCTTTCAGTCTAAAGGAGCCGCATCGGCGCGTGCCCGCTGGTGCGGCTAAATCTTTTTCAGGTTGGCGAACTTTTCCATCAGCTTCTTGGTGCCGACACCGCGACGGTTGAACAGCACGGTGAGCTTGGCGTCTTCGCCGTCGCCCTCGCGCACCAGCACTGTGCCTTCGCCGTATTTGGCATGCATCACATGCTGGCCTTTCCTGAGGCCCGACGCGCCGTGAGCCGCGGGAATGTCCATCGCCGGCCGCGCGAATGTGCCGGGACGGCCACTGCCGGATTTGCTGCCGAAGAAGCGGGCGATATTGTCGATAGGGTCGATGCTGCCCGCTTGCGGCGGCGCTTGCGCGCCTTTATCTTTTGGAGAAAATTCTCGCCCGGACGAAGAACTCGGCGCAAGGCTGCGCGGGATCTCCTGGCTTTCGTCTTCATAGTTGAAGTGCACGCCCTCGGAATCGCCGCCGTGCCGATGCCTGCGGCCCGCGCCGTACGCCGGAGTGGCCCACGCGGGACTGCGGCCGCTGAGATTTTCCACGAGCTGCGACGGCACCTCTTCCAGAAAGCGCGAAGGAATGCTCATCTCCGGCACGTCGTTGCCGTAGCGGCGGCGATAGTGGGCGCGCGTCAGAATGAGCGTGTTCATGGCGCGCGTCATGCCCACGTAGCAAAGACGGCGCTCCTCTTCGAGCTCATCGGGATTACTGAGCGTGCGCGAATGCGGGAACAAGCCCTCCTCGAGGCCGGCGAGAAACACCAGGGGAAACTCCAGCCCCTTGGCGGCGTGCAGCGTCATCAGCGTGACGCGGGCATTGGGATCGAACTGATCGGAATCCGACGCGAGCGCCGCGTGGTCGAGGAATTCGCCGAGCGTCTCCCCGCGCCCCTCGGCGTCGTGCGCGGCGTTGGCCAGCTCCTTCAGGTTCTCAATGCGGCTGAAGGCCTCCGGCGTGCCCTCGGTCTCGAGCGCTTTGATGTAGCCGGTGCGATCGATGAGGAAGCGGATGAGCTCGGGCAGGGTGGCCGAGTCTCCCGGCGCGCGGAATGGCCCTTCGGGCTGTTCTGGTCCTGGAGGAGATTCGAGGGTGGCGTTCGGCTCCTCAGCGCGAGACGGCATCACGAGGAAGGGGCGCTTCGGCGTGTTGCCGGTGGACGAAAAATGTGAAGCGTCGAGCAGCGGAATCTGGTTTTCATCGCCGCCAAATTGCGCCTCGGCGGATTCTTGATCCCTCGCTCCCTCGCTCCCTTGCTCCCCGTTTTCTCGTTCCTCCGCAGCCGCTCCGAACGCAAAGTCCGCGTCCGCATCGTCGGCGGCAGCTTCCGCGACATCCGCGGCAAGCTTGCCGGCGTAATCGGGATCCATCGTGGCCTGCGCATCGAGAATCAGTTGGCGGAAGGTGTCGAGCGCCATCGCGGCGCGCGTGGGGACGAGCCGATTCGCAATGGCTGCGGCGATGGCGTCCCAGGTGGAGACGCCGGTTTCAAGAGCCAGCCGCTCCATGGTCTCGAGGGTGGTTTTGCCGATGCCGCGCGTCGGCGTATTGATCACTCGCTGCAGGGCCATCGAGTCGTGCGGATTGCGGATCAGCCGCAGATAGGCGAGCAGGTCCTTGATCTCGGCACGTTCGTAAAAGCTGAATCCGCCCACCATGGTGTAGCTGATGTTGTAGCGCCGCAGCGCCTCCTCCACCAGCCGCGACTGCGAATTGGTCCGATAGAGCACCGCGCAGTGCTGGCCCTCCCCGCGGTTTTGGGCTTCGGATGAGTCTTCCTGCTGGCGCAGGAAAGCCTGAATCCTATCCGCGATAAAGAGCGCTTCATTTTCGCCGTCGGGCGCTTCGTAGTAGCCGATGAGCGAGCCGCCCTGGCGCTCGGTCCACAACTTTTTGCCCTTGCGGCGCAGGTTGTTGGCCACCACCGCGCCGGCCGCTTCCAAAATAATCTGTGTGGAGCGGTAGTTTTGCTCCAGACGAATGATGGTGGCGTTGGGAAAATCCTTTTCGAACTCCAAAATGTTGCGAATGTCGGCGCCGCGCCAGGAGTAGATGCTCTGATCCTCGTCGCCCACCGCGCACACGTTCTTGTGTTCGTCCGCAAGCAGCTTCATCAGCTCGTACTGCGGGCGGTTGGTGTCCTGGTACTCGTCGACCAGAAGGTATTTGTAGCGGCGCTGGTAGCGCTCGCGGACTTCGCCCGACGATTTGAGCACGCGCACGGCCTCGAGCAGCAGGTCGTCGAAGTCCACGGCGTTGTTTTTGCGCAGCTCGTCCTGGTAGGCCTTGAAGATGTGGGCGACGCGCTCGCTGGTTGGGTCTTTCGAACCAAGAAAATAATCCTGCGGATCGACCATGTGATTTTTGGCCCACGAAATACGGCTCTGTACAGTCCGCGGGGTGAGCTGCTTGGTGTCGAGCCCCATGCGCTTCATGATCTGCTTCATCAAGCTCTGCTGATCGTTTTCGTCGAAGATCGTAAAACTGCGCGTCAGGCCCTGGTTGCCGGTTTTCAATACCTCGATGTCGCGGCGCAGGATGCGCACGCACATCGAGTGGAAGGTGGAGATCAAGGGCTTGGCGAGAGAGGAGTGGCCCAGCAGTTGATTCACGCGGTCGGCCATTTCGCCGGCGGCCTTGTTGGTGAAGGTGACGGCCAGGATGGCGTCGGGCGCGACGTTCCTCTCCTGGATGAGCCAGGCAATGCGGTGCGTAATCACGCGGGTCTTGCCGGAGCCAGCACCTGCCAGGATGAGCAGCGGCCCCTCCGCGGCCTCAACGGCAGCGCGTTGTTCGGGATTGAGTTTGTCGAGGAGCGGATGCAAGGCGTCGAGTCCGGTGGGAAGGTTCCTGAGTCTAGTTTAACGGCTGGGTCTTGCGACCTGCGGAAGATGGGCTGTTTCCTCCAAAGGAGGGGCTTGACGAGACCGTATCGAGTCGCTAACCTTAGCACTCACTCACAAAAGTGCGAGAGACCCCCCGTGAAGATTCAAAGACTCAAAGTCCTGAATTACCGGACGCTCGAAGACGTTGAAATCCACTTTTCTTCCTACTATTGCGCAATCTGTGGGAAAAACAACTCCGGGAAGACAAATGTAATCCGTGCTCTTCGACTTTTCTTTAGGGATTTGACCCCCTACTACATGTTCCCGTTCGAGGAGAAGCCACGGATCTCAATCAAAGAGGACTACCCCGCCTGGGCGCTGAAGGATGGGACGACGAAGTCGGTCCTCGTGGAAGTTGAGGCGCAAATTTTTAAGGCAAGCGATGGGGGGCTCTACCAATTTCTTGTAGACTACCTCGACATTCAGGGCACGCCCGAGGCTCTTGAACTTCAAGTCTCGACTTCTAGCGGAGAAACTGGGGAGCCAGCGGTCACTGCGAGTATGAATGGGGTCGCCATCGGCGATCGCAAAGCTCAGGAGGTATTGAAAAAGATTCAATCGTCGCCGACGGCAGTTTTTCACGATTCGACCGATCCGGACGCTTCGGGTTTTTTGACTCGAAGGGCGGGCTCACCTGGGGAGCTAGGCAAGGCCGAGCGGGACGAACTCGAGAAGGCTAAGGGACGACTCAATCGGTCCTTGGCAAAAGTGGCCAAGCGACAGCAAAAAGAGATGGGAGAGTTGCTTGGAAGGCTGAAAGAGAAGTATAAAATCGGACTTTCAATCAGTGAATTCGATCCCGACAACTTCCCCTATAAATTCACGCTTGAAGACGGGGGCACAAATATTCCGATCGAAAACTGGGGAAGCGGAACTCAAAATCAGACTTTCATTCTAATGGCGCTTTTCCGTGCGAAGAGAATTTCGGAAGTCGAATCTTCGCCCTCAAAAATTACCCCGGTAATCGTAATTGAGGAGCCGGAGAGCTTCCTTCACCCGTCGGCGCAGGGCGAATTTGGTCACCTAATCCAGTCCCTAGCGGAGGAATTCAGGGTGCAGGTGATCGTTACCACCCATAGTCAATACATGCTGAGCATGACTAGACCCGAATGCAACATACTCCTTGAGCGCCACCAAGTGCAGCGGGGGAAGACTCGTGAGACCCGAATTGTTGACACCGCAGGTGAAAGGTGGATGGAGCCATTTGCATTAGCTCTGGGCGTTGATAACGAGCACTTCAAGCCGTGGAGGAGTGCACTCTTTAGCGATGCGGACAGCATACTCCTCGTTGAGGGCGAGACAGACCAAGCCTACCTTGAGCTTCTGCAAGACGAAGGGCACGGCGAGGCGCGCCTAAAGTTCAGAGGGTTTATCTACCCGTACGGGGGAAGGGACCAAATCAGGAATCGCGCTCTTATTGGGCTTTTAAAGTGTCGATATAAGCGCTTCTTCATTACATATGACCTCGATGCCGACAAGGAACTATCAAAGCTCTTTGAGGAGTCAGGGCTCCAAAGGGGGAAGCAATTCCTTGCGATTGGTCAAAACGTTCCTGGAAAGGACTCCATTGAGGGACTGCTCCCCGATGCAGTGCTTAGTGCGGTGTATGGAGCACACGTCGATCTAGTACAGCAGGTACAGAGCTCGAATAGGGAATATCGAGAATCTGCCCGGTCGAGACTTAAGAAGTTGCTTCTCGATGAATTCAAACGAGTATCCAGGCCGGGGGAGGAACACTACGCCAAGTTTTACGCCGTTGCCAAGAAGGTCGATGCTGCTATGTCCTAGTCAGATTGCATTTGCAATCCAGAGCCCATTTCGCTATCATCAATGAATACGCGCAGGGAAACCCCTGCGCAGTCAATTGCACCACGGCTTTTGGGTCCTGACCGGGTGCTGGCCGCACGGGCAAAGTTTTGGAACTCCGGCGCGAGCAAGCACGAGGCGGATTCCCGCAGCAAGCGGGCTGGCAAGAGCGGTGGGAGACGAGGGAAGCATGGCATCTGGCAAGAATATTGCGAAGGCGCGCGCCGCTATCTCCAAGCCGGCGTATCCGCTGCCTGAAGCAGTCAATCTCCTGAAGCAAGTGAAATATGCGAAGTTCGACGAGACCGTCGATCTGACGATGCGTCTGGGCGTGGACACGCGGCACGCCGATCAGATGGTGCGCGGCACGGTCGTGTTGCCGCACGGACTGGGCAAGACCAAGACCGTAGCCGTGATCGCCACCGGCGACCGCCAGAAGGAAGCTACTGCGGCCGGGGCGGATTTTGTGGGCGGCGAAGAGATGGTGGAAAAGATCCAGAAGGAAAACTGGACCGACTTCGACGCGCTGATCGCGACGCCCGACATGATGAAGGTGGTGGGTCGGCTGGGCAAGGTGCTGGGACCGAAGGGCCTGATGCCCAATCCCAAGACCGGAACCGTGACCATGGATGTGGCCGCGGCGGTGAAAGAGATCAAGGCCGGCAAGGTGGAGTTTCGCGCCGACAAGACCAGCCTGGTGCACGTGCCGGTGGGCAAGCTCAGTTTCGAGCCGCAAAAGCTCATCGACAACGCAACCACGGTGATCTCGTCGATTGTGCGCGCCAAGCCCGCGGCAGCCAAGGGCAAGTACATCAAGAGCGTCACGCTGAGCTCGACGATGGGGCCGGGCGTTCCGCTGGATTCGGCAGTGGCCGACGCGGCAGGCAAGCACTAAGAACAGGGATCAGGTTTCAGGGGTCAGGGATCAGTTGGGTCCGTGGCTGATCTGAGGGATTTCCGAAGCGCGCAGATTTGAATGCGTGAAGATTTTGAAACGAGCGCCCGGATGCGGCGCAAGAGGCGAAGACAGAGGCTAGGTTCAAGGCAAGTCCAGGATTTTGAAACCTGACACCTGAACCCTGACCCCTGTGCCGAGCGGAGCGAAGGCAATGGCAATTTCAAGAGCGAAGAAGATTGAGAAGACGAAGGGGCTGGCCGCGGAGCTGCAGTCCTCGACCACCGCAATTATCGGCACCTTCAGCAAGCTGACGGTGTCAAAGTATTACGAGCTGCGCAAGGTGATCCGCGAGGCCGGCGGCAAGTATCGCGTGGTGAAGAACAAGCTGGCCGCGATTTCCGGTACGGGCACGCAGGTTGAAGCCGCGCTGAAGGGTTTGAAGGGCGTGAACTCAGTGGCGTTTACCGCGGGCGATCCGGTGGCGCTGGCCAAAGTCTTCGCCAAGTGGGCCGGCGAGAACGCGGCGGAGTTTCATTTCAAGCTGGGCATTGTCGACGGCAAGCTGTTGACCGTGGACGATGTGAAGGCTCTGGCCACAATGCCGGGCAAGGAAGAGATCTTCTCGAAGCTGCTGTTCCTGATCAACGCACCGGCGCAGCGGCTTGTCACCGTGCTGAATGCCACGGGCCGCGACATGGCCGTGGTGCTGAACCAGGGTGTGGAGAAAGAGAAGTTTGCAGCGGCGTAAATGCCGCGGAAGCTGCTTTTAGGGTTTTGGCTGTACCGCAATCGGGTGGGGCGCGGGTCTGGCGCATCGGAAACCACTGCGTGGGGCAGCCTTTGGGACGAGAGTTTAGGCAGTAAACACGAATTCAAACGAATTTTGATTGGAGACGAACATGGCGGATATTGCGCAATTGGAAGAGCAAATCGTGAGCCTGAGCCTGCTGGAAGCGGCGGCTCTGGTGAAGAAGCTGGAAGAGCGGCTTGGCGTTTCGGCAGCGGCAGCGGCCCCGGTGGCAGTGGCAGCGGCGGGCGGCGGCGCGGCAGCTCCGGCAGCGGAGGAAAAGACCGAATTTCAGGTCATTCTGAAGGATGCTGGTGCCAATAAGATCAACACCATCAAGGCGGTACGCGAAGTGACCTCCCTGGGTCTGAAGGAAGCCAAGGACTTGGTCGATGGCGCTCCCAAGGCCATCAAGGAAAGTGCGACCAAGGACGAGGCGGAGGCCATCAGGAAGAAGTTCGAGGGCGTGGCGACCGTGGAGATCAAGTAAACGGCACGAGACTTGCAAGGGACGCCGGGACGCGCTACCATGTAAGTTGCGCGTCCCCGCGGCTTCGTCCGGATTCATGCCGGAAGGGGTGGCAGGACGACTTGCGGTGTGGCTTGATTTCCACACCATCTTTCTCTGCCGGGTGGTCCTTTGAGAGCCTCCAGGCGCGAGCACTTGGTTTCGTCAAGTTCTTTTCGGTCAACGGTTTCCTCTGAGGTCAGACAGAGCGGCCGTTGAAATTGGTCGGGTAGCTGGCAATTCGCGGCGGAAGCGGATTTTGCGATCGGCGAGGGCAATGGAAGAAAATTCGGACGGGGGCACAGGCGTTGAGCTGCGCTCGTGAGGCATTGCGTCCTTACGAGCTTTTCGTGTCTTCCCGCCGTCCTGCACGGGGAAATCTGGTTTCTCCAGCAGGCTGAAGCGCACAACTTTCCTTTACGGTTCGACCCTGAATCTGGAGTCAGCCGTGGTGTTCGCTTCTTCCATTTGTGCGCAGTCTAGCGCACCTGCTCGCTGCACGCAAGATCAACCGCGAAATTGATCCAGCTTTCACGGGAACCCGCCTGACTCGGGTTCATTTCGGAACGCCTGGAAGATAGCTCCCTTGCGTTCTGGTTGCGGAAGGCGGAACTGGAATCTCAGGTTTCGCTTGTCAAAATCTTCGCATTAATTCGGTATTCAGCCGGCGCCACCGAGACTCGGGCGCCGGTCCGGCGCGGCCACTGAAAAGCAGGGCGGACGCCGCAACGACGAGGCTCAGGAGTGATCATGCCCAACGAGAAGCGCGCGATTCGCAGCCGGCTCGATTTTTCCAAGATTCCCACCGCAACCCAGATTCCGAACCTGATCGAAGTGCAGCGCCGGTCCTATGAGCGATTTCTGCAAATGGACAAGCTGCCCAACGAGCGCGACGACGCGGGGTTGCAGTCGGTGTTTGTGTCGGTATTTCCGATTACCGACTTCCGCGGCATCTCGCAACTGGACTTTGTGGACTTTGCCATCGGCAACTGGGAGTGCAAGTGCGGCCACTTGAAGGGCCTGCACCACCTGCGCACGGCCTGCGTGCATTGCGGGGCCATGGTGATCACGAATCCGTTCCTGCCCGGCGACGTGCTTTGCCAGAAGTGCGGCACCTATAACAAGAACACGCCCGACTTCTGCAACAAGTGCGGCGACCCCGTGAGCCTGCAACTGAAGTACGACCAGCAGGAGTGCGAAGAACGCGGCATGACCTTCTCCGCGCCGCTCAAGGTCACGGTGCGGCTGACCATCTACGACAAGGACGCCGAGACCGGCAACAAGACCATCCGCGATATTAAAGAACAAGAGGTCTTCTTCGGGGACATTCCGCTGATGACTCCGAACGGGACCTTCATCGTGAACGGGACCGAGCGCGTGATCGTGTCGCAATTGCACCGGTCGCCTGGAGTATTCTTCGAGACCGCGAACAACCGCACCTATTTCCTGGGCAAGATCATTCCCTATCGCGGCTCGTGGGTGGAGTTTGAGTACGACCAGAAGAACACGCTCTACGTGCGCATCGACCGCAAGCGCAAGTTCCTGGGAACCATCTTCCTGCGCGCATTGGGCCTGCGCTCCGACGAGGAAATTCTCAAGACCTTCTACACGGTGGACCGCCTGCATATCGCGGACGGCAAGCTGCAGTGGGAAATTCCGCAGGATGCCGCGAAGGGCACGCACCTTGTGGGAGTGAAGCCGGCGCACGCCATTCTGCATGGCAAGGAAGAGATTGCGCACTCCGGCCGCAAGATTACGCCTCATGCGCTGAAGGCACTGCGCGCAGCGTCGATTGCAAGGGTCGAGGTCGAGACAGCCGAGCTCGATGGCGCGCTCACCGCGTCCGACATTGTGGACACGACCACGGGGGAAGTGATTGTCGAATCCAATTTGGAGCTGACGGCCGATCGCCTGCACAAGGTCATGGCCTCAGGCGCCACCAGTTTCGAGGTTTTCTTCCCCGACCGCGACGACGTGGGCAACATCATTTCGAACACCCTGAAGCGCGACTCGGTGCACAAGCCGGAAGAGGCGCTGATTGAGATCTACCGCAAGCTGCGTCCGGGCGATCCGCCGACGCTCGATACCGCGACCGCGCTCTTCGAAGGCATGTTCTTCGATCCGCGCAAGTACGACTTTTCGCGCGTAGGCCGCCTGAAGTTCAACATCAAGCTGTACGAAAATCAGGACGCCACGCACCTGGATCACCGTACGCTGACGCCCGAGGATTTCTACGCGACCATCCGCTACCTGCTCAAGCTGCGCAAGAACATCGGCGCCGTGGACGATATCGATCACCTGGGCAACCGCCGCGTCCGCGCCGTCGGCGAGCTGATGGAGAACCAGTTCCGCATCGGCCTGGTGCGCATGGAACGCGCCATTAAAGAAAAGATGAGCGTGTATCAGGAGCTGAACACGGCGATGCCGCACGACCTCATCAACGCCAAGCCGGTGATGGCCGCGATCCGCGAATTCTTCGGCTCATCTCAGTTGTCTCAATTCATGGACCAGACCAATCCGCTGTCGGAAATCACGCACAAGCGCCGTCTTTCGGCCCTTGGACCGGGCGGTTTGTCGCGCGAGCGCGCCGGATTCGAAGTCCGCGACGTGCACCCCACGCACTACGGCCGCATCTGCCCGATCGAGACGCCGGAAGGTCCGAACATCGGACTGATCAGCTCGCTGAGCTGCTTTGCGCGGATTAACGAATATGGATTCATCGAGTCGCCTTACCGCAAGGTGAAGGACTCGCGCATTCTCGATTTCGTGGAGATTGTGAACGCTGGCGAAAGCGGCATGCGCGTGGGCGATCACATTGAGAAGGACGAGGCGTTGCGCCTGAACGCGCAACTGAAGAAGGCGGGCAAGCGCGCCATCGACTGGATTCCCTACAGCTTCTACCTCTCGGCATGGGAGGAAGACCGGCACACCATCGCGCAGGCCAACATCGAGTTCAACGACAAGGGCGAGATCACCGAGGACCTGGTGAATGCGCGGCGCATGGGCAACTTTGTGCTGGTAAACCGCACCGACGTGGACTACATCGACGTCAGCCCCAAGCAGTTGGTGTCGGTTGCCGCTTCGCTGGTGCCGTTCCTGGAGCACGACGACGCCAACCGCGCGCTGATGGGCGCCAACATGCAGCGCCAATCGGTTCCGCTGCTTGCGGCCGAGGCGCCGCTGGTGGGCACGGGCATGGAGGGCGTGACCGCACGCGACTCCGGCGCCGTGATCCTGGCCAAGCGCAACGGCATCGTGGATTCGGTCGACTCCGAGCGCATCATCGTGCGCGTGGAAGGCGAGCACCATCCCACGCAGCTCTCGCGCGAGGTGGGCAGCGACATCTACCAGCTCATCAAGTTCAAGCGGTCGAATCAAAATACCTGCATCAATCAAAAGCCTGTGGTTCGCGAGGGCGACCGCGTGATCAAGGGCCAGGTGATTGCCGACGGCCCATGCACGGAGCAGGGCGAGCTGGCGTTGGGACGCAACGTGCTGGTGGCCTTCATGCCCTGGCGCGGTTACAACTTCGAAGACGCGATCCTGATCAGCGAGCAGTTGGTGAAGGACGATTACTACACTTCAGTGCACATTGAGGAATTCGAGATCGAGTCCCGCGACACGAAACTGGGCCCCGAAGAGATTACCCGCGATATTCCCAACGTGAGCGAACATGCGCTGCGCGACCTGGATGAGAGCGGCATCGTCCGCATCGGCGCCCAGATCGGCCACGGCGACATTCTGGTGGGCAAGGTGACGCCCAAGGGCGAAACCCAGCTGACGCCGGAAGAGAAACTGCTGCGCGCGATTTTCGGAGAAAAGGCCGGCGATGTGCGCGACGCTTCGCTCACCTGCCCTCCGGGCATTGAAGGCACGGTGGTCGATGTGCGCATTTTCAGCCGCAAGGGCCAGGAAAAGGACGAGCGCGCCAAGCAGATCGAGGCGGAGTACATTTCCAAGCTCGAAAAGAACCTGGGTGACGAAATCCGCATTCTCACCGACGAGCGTTTGAAGCGCCTGGAAGGGATTCTGGGCGGCAAGGAAGTGCTGGCGGATCTGCACGACGAGCGGACGAACAAGCGGTTATTGACCAAGGGCGTCCTTCTCGACCGCGACACCATCGAGAGGATCTCGACCAAGAACCTCAAGAGGATTCGTTATAACGACAAGGATCCGCGGGTGAACGAGCAGATCGACGAGATCGAGGAGATGACGTCGCGGCAGATCGAGGTACTGCGCAAGATCACCAATGAGAAGGTGGCCAAGCTGCAGAAGGGCGACGAGCTGCCTCCGGGCGTCATCAAGCTGGTCAAAGTCTACGTGGCCATGAAGCGCAAGCTGAGCGTGGGCGACAAGATGGCCGGTCGCCACGGCAACAAGGGCGTGATTTCGCGCATTCTTCCCGAGGAAGACATGCCGTATCTGCCCGACGGAACGCCGGTGGAGATCGTCTTGAACCCGCTCGGCGTGCCATCCCGTATGAACGTGGGCCAGATTCTGGAGACGCACCTGGGCTGGGCCGCGCACAAGCTGGGCAAGAAGGTTGCCGAGCTGGTGCAAGCCAACAGCGACGTGGCGTACACGCGCGAGCTCATGAGGAAAGAGTTTGCGGGCACCGCCGTCCTGCGCCAGTTGGAAGAGCTTGACGACGAGATGCTGATTCGCGTTGCGCGGGGCATGAAAAAGGGCATCTGGTTCGGCACTGCGGTCTTCGACGGGGCGCGCGAAGAAGAGATCAAGGCGCTGTTGAAGTCGGCCGATCTGCCATCCTCGGGCAAGACCATGCTGTTTGACGGCATGACGGGGGAACAGTTTGAGCAGCCGGTGACGGTGGGCTATATCTACATGCTCAAGCTTTCGCACCTGGTCGACGACAAGATTCACGCGCGTTCGATCGGTCCGTACTCGCTCATCACGCAGCAGCCGCTGGGTGGCAAGGCGCAGTTCGGCGGACAGCGTTTCGGCGAGATGGAAGTGTGGGCTCTGGAAGCTTACGGCGCCGCCTACATCCTGCAGGAACTGCTGACCGCCAAGTCCGACGACGTCTACGGCCGCACCAAGATATACGAGGCCATCGTCAAGGGCGAAGCGGCCATCGAGCCGGGCGTGCCGGAGTCGTTCAACGTGTTGATTCGCGAGTTGCAGTCCTTGTGCCTCGACGTGGAGCTGATCAAGCGCGCGGATCTGGTGAAGAAAGCGCCCACGCCGGAAGTGGCGGCAGTGGCCGACTGAAAGCAGCTTCCAGCTGCTAGCTTCTAGCTCCTAGCTTGATCGGGGTTGAACTGGCAGCCGAGGCGATCGAAAGAATGCGGAACGTGCAGGCCGTTTGTCAGGCGAGCACATTCCGCCGGAAAAATGAACCGCTTCCCGAACCTGGGAAGCCCAAAAGCTAGCAGCTGGCAGCTAGAAGCCAGCAGCTAGAACCGGAGGCTCACCTTGTTCCGTTCCAATCCGTTTGAGCTTACCAGCCCGATTACCGACTTCGACGCCATCCGCATCATGCTGGCCTCGCCGGAGAAGATCCGCAGCTGGTCGCATGGCGAAGTCACCAAGCCAGAGACCATCAACTACCGCACCTTCAAGCCGGAACGTGACGGCCTGTTCTGCGCGCGCATCTTTGGCCCGGTCACCGACTGGGAGTGTTTGTGCGGCAAGTACAAGCGCATGAAGCATCGCGGCGTGATCTGCGACAAGTGCGTCGTGGAAGTGACGGTCTCGAAGGTGCGCCGCGAGCGCATGGGCCACATCGAGCTGGCTTCGCCTTGTTCGCATGTGTGGTTCTTCAAGGGCCTGCCCTCGCGCATCGGCCACCTGCTCGACATCTCGCTGCGCGACCTGGAGAGCATTCTCTACTTCGAGTCCTATGTAGTCGTCGATCCCGGCGACGCGCCGGTGCGCGAGCGCGAGATCATCAAGGACGAGACGCGCTTCCGCGAGCTCGACCAGCAGTTCCGGCCCTCCGGCTTCAAGGCCATGATGGGCGCCGAGGCCATCAAGGAATTGCTGAAGCGCGTGAGCATCGAAGAACTGGCGATGGAACTGCGCGAGCGCATGAAGACCGAAACTTCCGCGCAGAAGTAGCTCAAGTTTGCCAAGCGGCTGAAGGTTGTGGAGGCTTTCCGCAAGTCGTCCAACAAGCCGCAGTGGATGATTCTCGACGTGCTGCCGGTCATTCCCCCAGAGCTGCGCCCCCTGGTGCCGCTGGATGGCGGCCGCTTTGCGACCTCTGATTTAAATGATCTGTATCGCCGCGTCATCAACCGCAACAACCGGTTGAAGAAGCTGATGGATCTGCACGCGCCCGAAGTGATTGTGCGCAACGAGAAGCGCATGCTGCAGGAGGCCGTCGACGCGCTGTTCGATAACGGCCGCCGCGGCCGCGTGCTGAGGGGCGCCAACAATCGCCCGCTCAAATCTCTGAGCGATACGCTGAAGGGCAAGCAGGGCCGCTTCCGCCAGAACCTGCTCGGCAAGCGCGTGGACTACTCCGGCCGGTCTGTGATTGTCGTGGGTCCCGAGCTGAAGCTGCACCAGTGCGGCCTGCCCAAGAAGATGGCGCTGGAGCTGTTCAAGCCGTTCATCTATCACCGCCTGGAGCAGACCGGTCAGTGCACCACCATCAAGCAGGCCAAGGAAATGGTGGAGATGCAGGAGCCGGTGGTATGGGACATCCTCGAGGAAGTGATCAAGGATCATCCGGTGTTGCTGAACCGCGCCCCAACCCTTCACCGCCTGGGCATTCAAGCCTTTGAGCCGGTGCTAGTCGAGGGCAAGGCCATCAAGATTCACCCGCTGGTCTGCACCGCGTTCAACGCGGATTTCGACGGCGACCAGATGGCCGTGCACATTCCGCTGTCGCCTGAGGCGCAGATCGAAGCCAGCGTGCTGATGCTGGCGTCGCACAACATTCTGTCGCCCGCATCGGGCCAGCCGATCACCGTGCCTACGCAGGACATGGTGCTGGGCCTCTACTACCTGACCAAGGCCAAGAAGGGTGGCAAGGGCGAAGGACGCGTGTTTTCGAACACCGAAGAGATCCTGATGGCGCTGGAAGCCGGCGAAGTGGAGACGCTTACGCCCATCCGCCTGCGCTACACGGGCAAGGTGCTCGATATGACCACCGCCTACGACGATCAGGACATCACGCACACCGATCCGGTGGACTTCGAAAAGGAGTATCTCTCGACGACCGTCGGCCGCGTGATCCTGAACGACGCTCTGCCTCCGGGCATGCCGTTCATCAACGGCCTGCTCAAGAAGAAGGGCATCGGGCAACTGGTGAACTACTGCAACCAGAACCTCGGCCTCGAAGTGACCGTGGGCATGCTCGATCGCATCAAGTCGCTAGGCTTCAACTACGCGACGCGCTCCGGCCTTTCCGTGGGGCTGGACGACATGGTCATTCCGGCCAGCAAGTACACCGTTGTGGACGAAGCCGACAAGAAGGTGATCGAAGTCCAGAAGCAGTACATGGACGGCGCCATCACCAACGGCGAGCGTTCCAACAAGGTCATCCAGATGTGGTCGCTGGTGACGGACCAGGTGGCCGACGAGATGTTCTCGAACATGAAGCGGGCCGACGACGAAGGCGCCATGAACCCGATCTACATCATGGCCGACTCCGGCGCCCGCGGTTCGAAGCAGCAGATTCGCCAGTTGAGCGGCATGCGCGGATTGATGGCCAAGCCGTCAGGCGAAGTCATTGAAACGCCCATCACCTCGAACTTCCGCGAAGGGCTGACCGTGCTCGAGTACTTCATTTCGACGCACGGCGCACGCAAGGGCCTGGCCGATACGGCACTGAAGACCGCCGACTCCGGCTACCTGACGCGTCGGCTTGTGGACGTGGCGCAGGACGTGATCGTGACCGAGAACGATTGCGGCACGCTGGAAGGCATCTACGTCGGATCGATCGTGGAATCGGGCGAGATCATCGAGCCGCTGAGAGACCGCATCATCGGCCGCGTGTCACTGGAAAGAATCAAGGACTACGACGGCAACGTGGTGGTGGATGTCAACCAGTCCATTGACGAAGAGATCGCGTCGTTGATTCAGGGCGCGGGCGTGGAGAAGGTGAAGATCCGCTCCGTGCTCACCTGCGAATCGCGCCGCGGCGTGTGCGCATTGTGCTACGGGCGCAACCTGGGCTCCGGCCGCATGGTCGAGCTGGGCGAAACCTGCGGCGTCATCGCCGCGCAGTCGATCGGCGAGCCGGGCACGCAGCTCACCATGCGTACCTTCCACGTGGGCGGTACTGCCAGCCGCGTGCAGGACAAGTCGCGTCTCGACGCCAAGAACAACGGCTACGTGCGCTTCATCAACCTGAACACGGTGGAAAGCAAGGAAGGCGAGCTGGTGGCCATGAATCGCTCCGGTTCGGTGGCCATCGTGGACGATCGTGGCCGTGAAAAGGAGCGCTACCAGGTGGTCTACGGCGCACGCCTCCGCGTCAAGGAAGGCTCCGCTGTCAAACTGGGCGAACTGCTGGCTGAGTGGGACCCCTACACCTACGCCATTCTCACCGAGATCGGCGGCGTGGTGCAGTTCAAGGATCTGCAGGAAGGCATCACGCTCAACGAGGAAGTGGACGAAGTCACCGGTCTTTCGCGCTGGGTGGTTGCCGACTCGCCCGATGAGAAGCGGCAGCCGGCCATCGTCATCAAGGGGGCCAAGGGTAGCAAGCGGTATCTGCTGCCCCGCGGCGCGCACCTTATGGTCGAAGACGGCGCCGAGGTGGGTCCGGGCGACGTGCTGGCAAAGATTCCCAAGGAATCGACGCGGACAAAAGATATTACCGGCGGTCTGCCCCGCGTGGTCGAGCTGTTCGAGGCGCGCAAGCCGCGCGAAACGGCCATCATTTCTGAGATTGATGGTGTGGTCCGCTTCGGCGAAGTCTCGAAGGGCCAGCGCAAGATTTATGTGACGGCCGACAACGGCGACGAGAAGGAATACTCGGTGCCGCGCGGCATTCACGTGAACGTGCAGGAAGGCGAACGCCTGCGCGCCGGCGATCCTCTGATGGACGGTCCCTTGAACCCGCACGACATTCTTGCCGTGCTGGGAGAGAAGGAACTGCAGGCTTACCTGGTGAACGAAATCCAGGAAGTGTACCGCCTGCAGGGCGTGGCGATTTCGGACAAGCACATCGAAGTGATCGTGCGGCAGATGCTGCGCTGGGTGCGCATCGACGAAGTGGGCGATACGAGCTTCCTGCTCGAGCAGCAGGTCGATCGTTTCCGCTTCACGGAAGAGAACGAGAAGGTGCTCCAGAACGGAGGCCGTCCGGCGATCGGGCGTCCGCTGCTGCTGGGCATCACCAAGGCGTCGCTCTCCACCGACAGCTTCATCTCCGCGGCCAGCTTCCAGGAGACGACTCGCGTGCTCACCGAAGCCAGCATCAACGGCGCGATCGACAACCTGCGCGGCCTCAAGGAGAACGTGATCGTCGGGCGCTTGATCCCCGCCGGCACGGGCCTGGAGTACTACCGCAACGTCCAGCTCTCACCGGAGCTCGAGGAAGCGGCAGCACGCGTGCAGCAGGAAGTGACGGCCGAAATCGAGGCCGCCGAACGCGAGCTGGAGCTGATGCGGCAGGAAGGCGAAGCCGAAGAGATGGCCGCCGAATAGCACCTGCGGTGCGGCAGCCCTTTGGTTTGCAACAGTGGAAGGCCCGGCCAAAAGCCGGGCCTTTTTTCGCGCGCATCGCATGTCAGCCCGCCCTGCGCCCGCTGGGCTAGAACTCCAGGTCAGTGACCGAATGAAGAAGTGCGTGTGCGGGTCTGGAAACCCGCACGACAGCCGGTCTGGAGACCGGGGCTACAAATTCTGGCCGCGGGTGCGAAATGCGATCTATGCGGCAGCGTTTTTTCGGGATTGCTTGGCCGCATACATGGCGGCGTCGGCGGTGCTCAAGAGGCCGTCCCTGTTGGTAGCGTCTTCGGGATAAAGGGCGAAGCCGACGCTAGCCGACCCGTAGACCTGACGCCCCTCGGCTGCGAAGGGCTCGTCGAAGCAGCGCTCGAGCCGCAAGGCGATCTCTTCCACCTCCGCACGATTGCGTACCGCGGGCACGACGACGGCAAATTCGTCGCCGCCCAGGCGCGCGAGCATGTCGCCTGGGCGCAGCTGGCGTTTCATGCGCTGGGCTACCTCCTGCAGGTACACGTCTCCGGTCTGATGACCGTACTGATCGTTGACCTGCTTGAAGCGGTCGAGATCGATGAAGATGAAGCCGAAAACGCCTTCGCTGGTGAGGGCTTCATGAATGAGCGTCTCCAACTGTTTTTCGAGAGAGAACCGGTTGGGGATATCGGTAAGCAGGTCAAACTCCGAACGGTAGACCAGAGCGGAGTACAGATTTGACGATTCAATGGCCAGCTTGGCAAGTCCGGCTCCCAGCGCGAGCGCGGCGGCCTCGTCGGGGCTGGGCTTGACGAAGCGCGCAATGGCGGCGAAGAGAGTCCCCAGCGGCGTTCCCGACCGGCCGCGGATTTCCTGCTGGATCAGGCGCTGCGAGGTGATGATGGCGGGGCGCTGACCGAAGGTTGGGCCGTCTTTGATCTCGCACCAGGAGGCCGCGCCACGCAGCCTGTAGGAAACCAGGTCAGTAATCTGTTCAACAATCTCCTTCAAGGGGCGCGAGCTATTCAATTCCTCGAGGACCAGGCTGCGCCGCCGCTCCAGATAAGCGAGGGCCGCGACTTCGCGGCGTCTTTTCCGTTCCAGGCACCAGCTCCATGCGCCGACCGCGAAGACGACAACCAGCAGGAGGGCCACAAGGATGATGAGATTGCGCACGTTCAGCGGCGAAGGCCTTGCCACCACCGCGATGTCGCCGTAGGAACGCATCAGGATGTTGAAGGGCACATCGCCATTGAAAGGATTGGCGTCCTCCAGCATGCAGATGCCGGTGACACGGATTCGCGCCCCCACAGGCACCTGCTTCATGGGAAGAAGCGGATAGGCGCTCAGCGATCCGGGATGGTGGATGATGGCCGAAAACAGGTGCCCGTCTTCATCCAGTTCGTACTCATCCTGGGTTGCCTGCCGCACTTCAGCCACAACTTTCCCTTCAATCGCAACCAGATCGAAGGCGCGGCTGTGCATCTCGTTGCCTCCCGAAGCCAGTTCGCGCCAGGTGAAGAGGGAGGGCACAGCGGGCGCGGCAACCGAGAGGTCTCGTACCTCGCTCCGCGCCAGGACGACAAATCCATTCTGCACATCGGGAAAGCCGATGGCATCCGCCATGTCGCCGACGCGCAGCGGCGCATACGTGGTGGAGGCTACCCACACGCTCTTCAAGCCGTCCTGGAGAACCAGAGCGGATCCCGGCTGGTAGTAGGTGATGGCTCCATGAATGCGCATCCGCTGCCCGAGGTCGCGCACGCGGTAGCCCGTGATCAGCCGATCGATGGGCGTTTCGGCCAATGACCATGGATCCGCGCCGGCGTGCCGCAGGATCCTGATGCCGGCCAGTGACTGCACGTGAAGAAGGATGCCGGTTTGTTGCATCTTGTTGTCGAAGTGCCCCGATACGGCCCCGGTGATCCGCACGTCGGCATCGAGAAGGGCCTTGAGAGCGTCTTGATCGTTGCTGTCGACGTTGGCATCGAGATGTTCGCCGTCCACCAGCATTTGCAGGAATATGCCGGGCACGCGCATGGTCGAATTGGGCACGATCTCCGCCGAGAGCACGCGGGCCAGCACCGTCACGAGCATGCAGTCCGAATCCCCCCGGATCATTTTCTGGTAGCTGGCATGCGCCGGCTGGGGCAATGTGCCGTGGCCGAGGCGCGTAATGTCATGGCTGTCGACGTAAGGCCGGAAGCTTTCGTGCACCGTTCCCCGCACCAGCACGCGATCGCCGGGCGCGAGATCGAGGTTCGTCGTGGCGTTCACATAAATCGCCGCTTCTCCATCCTGGACAAAGAGGGAACGATCGTATTTGCGGAAATAAGTGACCGTGGCCTCAAAGGTTGCAGGCATGCGATGGCTCGCCTGCGCATTGGTCAGTGCGGCCAATGCGCGCAGCGTCGTCAAAGGGGCAGCAGCTTCAGCCCACGCGAGCGATACGCACACGGGAAGCATGGCGAAGAGGACGGTGAATCTCTTCATGGGCGCAACTCAACCGGGGCAGATGCCAGCGCATCCGCCTCTCCATGCTTATCGGCAGGTAAGAGCAATAACTTAACTGATTGGATATCAACGAGTCCGGCGGGCGCGGTGCGCCGGAATGAGATGAGAAGCCGTTCAAGGGCGGGTTTTTCTGGCGAACTCGTCTTCGTCGAGAGCTTGCTCGGCGCGGCTCTTGCCCATCCGCGTGTACTTGTCGACGTACATTGAGGCGTCGGCCGCGCTGAGCAGAGCTTCCACCGTATCGGCATCTTCCGGATAGAGTGCGACGCCGACACTGGCCGAGCCTGGGATGACGCATCCGTCTCTTATAAAAGGCTCGTGGAAGGAGAATTCCAGCCGCGTTGCGATCTCTTCCACTTCATCGCGGCTGTGCACCACGGGAACCAGCACCGCGAACTCGTCGCCGCCCAGCCGCGCCAGCGTGTCGCCGGGACGCAGTTGGCGTTTCATGCGCTGCGCCACTTCCTGCAGGTAAAGATCGCCCACCAGGTGCCCGTACACGTCGTTTACGCGCTTAAACTGATCCAGGTCGATATAGATCAAGCCAAAGACGCCTGCCGACTGGCGCGCGGCATGAATCATGGCCACCAGCTTCTTCTCCATGACAAAGCGATTTTGCACGTCCGTCAGCAGGTCGAACTCGGAACGGTGCACCAGATCGGAGTAGAGGCGCGAGGTCTCGATGGCCAGAGTAGCCAGCGCCGCCGCCATGGCGAGGGCCTCCTGCTCCGCGGGACACGGTTTGGTTTGCGCGTCGAAGGCTGCGAACAACGAGCCCAGTGGCTGCCCGGAGCGAGACGGAAGGGGACGTTCGACGATGCGCAACGACGAAGCAGAGAGTCGGGCCGGCTGGTTGCCCAGGGATGCACCGTCGGCAACGCGGCACCAGCAGGCAGCGCCATTGAGCCGCATCGAGACCAGCTCGGTGATGCGCTCCAAAGTGCCTGCCAGCGGCCGGGAATGATTGATGTCTTCCAGAATGCGGGCGCGTCGCCGCTCCATGTAGGCGAGAGAAACGATGTTGCGCCGGTTCTTGTACGCAAGGAGCCACCCGCGCATGCCCATGGCGAGCACGATTGCAACCAGAAGGCCGATAATCAGCCTGAGATGTTGCAAATTCAGCCATGGCGGCTGAGTGACGATCTGGATGTCGTCAAGGCCGCGCATCAGGATATTGAAGGGGACTTCGCCGTTGAAAGGATTGGCGTCAGTGAGCATGCAGATGCCGGTGACACGGACGCGCGCGCCCGGAGAAATCCCCTGCATCGGGGCGAGCGTGGCCGGCAGCAAATCTACAGGATGGCGAAGGATGGCGGAGAACAGGTGACCGTCGGAATTGATCACATACTCATCCTCCGTGGCCTGCCGGACCTCGGTAACGACCTGGCCTTCAACGGAAATCAGGTCGAAGACATGGCCGTGGCCCTCGTTGCCGCCGAGGGCCAGTTCGCGCCACGTGAAGAGCGACGGGGTGATCGGCGCCGGGATAGAGCTATCCCGGACCTCGCTGCGGGTGAGGGTCAGGAACCCGTTTTGCACGTCCGGGAAGCCGATGGCGCTGGCCAGGTTCCCAATCCGCAGCGGGCTATAGGACTTGGTCGCAATCCAAAGGCTCTTTGAGCCATTCTGGAGCACCAGCGCCGTACCGGGCTCATAGTAGGTAATGGTTCCCTGGACGTGCAGTCGCGCTGAGTTATTGGCTACCTGGTAGCCGGTGATTATCTGGTCCATCGGCGTGACCGGCAGCGACCAGGGATCGAAGCTGGCATGTTTCAGAATCTTGACGCCTTCCAGCGACTGAATATGGAACAGGATGCCGGTCTGCTGCATCTTGTTGTCGAATTCGCCGGAAACGGTACCGGTGATCTGGACCACGGAGCCGAGCAAGTCTTTAGTGGCGATTTCATCGTCGCTGTCGATGTTCGCGTCTGCTGGCGCTCCATCGATGGTCATGCGCAGGAAAATGACCGGCGTAGGAGCGCGGCGGTCGGGAATGAGATCGGCAGAAAGAACAAAGGCGCGAACCGTGACGAACTTGCAATCGGTGTCGCTACGGATCATCTGCGCGAAGCTGGGATGCGCGGGTTTAGGCAATGCGCCGTGGCCCAGGAGGAGGATGTCGCTGCTTTCGACGTAGGGCCGGAAGCTATCGTGCATCGTTCCCGTTACGCGGATGCGATCGCCGGGAGTGAGCTTGAGGGTGGTGCTGGCGTGGACATAAATCGCGTCGCCGCCCCCCTGCACAAAGAGGTCTTTGTCGAACGAGCGGAAATAGGTGACGGTCGCCTCGAAGCTAACCGGCAAGGATTTACTGGCTTCAGCGTTGGTGAGCGTGGCCGCGGCATGCAGCGTGGTCAATGGCGCGGAGGGAGCCGCCCACGCAGCGATGGTGCTGGCGAGAACGAGGGTGGCCGTAAAAACGATTCGTTTCGTCAACTCGATCATCGCCCTGCCCGCCGTGAGATGACCGCTCCTGCGGGGCAGATTCATCCTTCTCCGCTGCCCTCCACAAACATTAGTGCCGCTCGAGCGGGAGTGATACGCAAGTGGGAACAATGCGGGGGATCATACCTTTCAATCATGTTAATTGCGCCGAAGATTTTGGATATAGCACTTTTGGTACGTTGACCTGTGCCTTTTGGGAGTCCTACCACATCGCGGTTATCGCATTGGATCGCAACGAGATCCGGCAAAAAATGGGAGCGTCCCGACCGGCGCCGGCGCAAGCGCCCGAAGCGACACAGAAATGCCATTTTTGGACCCATGGAAAAGCGCCTCTGCCGGCGGTTCTACACTAAGAAGAAGCTGCGCGGACCCTGAACGCGGCGATCGAACAGAAAATGGCAAAAAAACTTCGCGTAGGCATACTCTTTGGCGGGCGCAGCGGCGAGCATGAAGTCTCTCTGCTGTCGGCTGCATCGGTTCTCGGGGCCATCGATCGCGACAAATTCGAGGTTACCCCCATCGGCATCACCCGCGAGGGCCGCTGGCTGGCCGCGGCGGACGCCAACCATCTGCTCCAGGGCGACATGAGCGCGGGCTCGCGGCGGCTGCGCGCCGGCGACCCGGAGGCCACGCCCGGCGCGAAACTCCTTCACGAAGGCATTCCCACGCTACTGGCGCCAGTTCCGGGTCCGCAAGGTCCTGAAGGCAAGGCGATTGATGTTGTGTTTCCCGTGCTGCACGGCACTTTCGGCGAAGACGGCACCATCCAGGGGCTCTTCGAGCTCGCGGGTATCGCCTATGTCGGAGCCGGCGTGCTGGGCTCGGCCGCCGGCATGGACAAGGACGTGATGAAACGCCTCTTCGTCGAGGCCGGGCTGCCCATCGTCAAACACGTCGCGCTGCTCCGCGCCGATTGGGAAAAGAATCCGCGCAAGGCCGTCGCGCAGGTCGAGAAGGCGCTCCGCTATCCGGTGTTTGTGAAGCCCGCGAACCTGGGATCGTCGGTAGGCATCAGCAAGGCGCACGACCGCAAGGAACTGGGACCGGCGCTTACGCTGGCCGCCAAATACGACCGCAAGCTCGTTGTGGAGCAGGGCGTGGGCGGCAAAAAAAAGGCGCGCGCGAGAGAGTTCGAAGTCGCAGTGCTGGGCAACGACGATCCCAAGGCCAGCGTGGTGGGCGAGATCGTTCCCGGCAAGGAGTTCTACGACTACGAGGCCAAGTATCTTTCCGAAGGCTCCGTGCCTGTCATCCCGGCCCGCATCAGCCGGTCGGAAGCGAAAAAAATCCGCGTGATGGCCGTCGCCGCCTTCCGCGCCTGCGACCTTGCGGGCCTGGCCCGCGTGGACTTCCTGATGGAGCCAGACGGCAAGCAGCGCATCTTTGTGAACGAAGTCAACACCATGCCCGGCTTCACGCAAATCAGCATGTACCCCAAGCTGTGGGAAGCTTCGGGCCTCAGCTACACCGACCTGATCACGCGCCTCATCGAACTCGCTCTCGAGCGCCAGGCGGAAAAGGATAAGACGGTGTACAGCAGGGAGTGAGGCAGGTTTCAGGTGTCAGGTGTCAGGGAACAGGGGACAGGGAACAAGGGCCTCGCTGCTGGTGTCTAAGTTGATATGCCCTGCCCCTCGGCTGCGAACTGTGAACGATGAACTGCGAACTGACCACTAACCACTGACCACTGACTCCTTAAACCTGAAACCTGTATTCTGTTTGCGAGGAAACATTGCCATGACCTTGCTCGATGCTCCCCAGTACGACCCGGCGCGCTCGCGGCGCAATCTGCTGATCGTGCAGTACAGCGTGGGCGCCATCGTGTTGATTTTTGTTAGTTGGTGGCTGGTGGCCGGCCGTCCGGTGGACTGGCCCTGGAACTGGGACCGCTATCTTTTCGGGCGTCACACGGTCAACAAATTCCTGACCACGGTTGAAGCCAACGATCTGCCCAGCGCGTACGGCATCTGGGTCCACGACAAGAACTGGCAGCAGCATCCGACGCAGTACAGCAACTATCCCTACGCGCGCTTCCAGGGCGATTGGAGCGCCACCAGCCCGGACAACGAGTACGGCGCCTTTAAGAGCCACAAGATCGCGGAGGCCGCGCGCTACGGCAACAACCTGCTGGTGGCCGTGCTCATCAACGGCCGCAAGACCGATGCGCTGGATCTTTCCTACGAACCGAAATCCGGCCAGCTGAGCTTTGCGCCGCCCGGCGTGAGCCTGTACCTGGGACCGTAAAAGATAGTGGTCACTGACCACTGACCACTGTTCTTACGGCGCGGCTTCGGTCATCGCTTCGGTGTGCTTGCTCATCTTGGCGGTGCGGGCGATCTTGTCCCAGTTGAAGGGCTTGCCGTCAATGGCGCGCTTGAGGGTCTTGAAGAGGACGACGGAGAAGACCTGGCGATAGGCGAAGCGCTGCAGCCAGATGTGGAAGAGCAGCCAGCCATCGCCCTTGTTGGCGGGATGACGGCGCTCCAGGCTGAAGGCCAGCGACGAGGTGATGAAGTCGATGAGCAGGAAGGCGCCGAAGTAGGCCAGCAGCTTTTCAAAGCTCGCGGCGGATGCGGCTTCAGGGTGGTAGTGGCGATCGACGAAGTAGTTGACGATGCCGGCCACGAACATGAAGTCGATGAACGGCGAGACCAGCGGCAAGAACATTTGGAAGATGAGGATGTTGGGCAGAGCGAAGAGGCCCATGGCCTTGTTGCGCACGAAGGCGGCGCGATGTTTCCATACCGCCTGGAGCGTGCCGAAGGACCAGCGGAAACGCTGGCGCATAAGGCCCTTGGCGTCGATGGGCGCTTCAGTATAGGCCAGCGCGCGGTCTTCGAAGTCCACCTTCCAACCCTGCTCGAGGAGGTTCATGGTGAGGTCGGCGTCTTCGGCCACGGTGTTGAGCGGATAACCGCCGGCGGCCTTGACGGGCGCGGTGCGCCATGCGCCGATGGCGCCGGGAACCACGGTGATGACGTGGAAAAGATTGAGGGCGCGGCGCTCGAAGTTCTGGCTGGTGATGTATTCGAGGGCCTGCCAGCGGGTCCAGAGATTGACGCGGTTGCCGACTTTGGCGTTGCCGGCGATGGCGCCGATGGCGGGATCTTCAAAGTGGGGAACGAGCTTGGAGATGGCGTCGGGAGCGATGACGGTATCGGCATCGATGCCGACATAGATTTCTTCGTCCATGCGATCGAGGGCGTAGTTGAGCGCGGCGGCCTTGCCCTGATTGTGCTTGGTGAGAACCTGCACGCGGCCGGCGGCGATCTGCTGCGCGTAGGCTGCGGCGGCCACTTCGGCGGTGCGGTCGCGGGAACCGTCGTCGACGACAATGATGCGGAGATTCTTGTAGTCGGAGTTGAGCACGGAGCGGACGGTGCGCACGATGACGGATTCTTCGTTATAGGCAGGGATGAGAACGGCGACGCGAGGGCAAAAGCCGGGTGAGGCCTGACGGTGCGGACGGCGCAGGCGGTCGATGATGGCGAAGAGGCCGACGACGATGAGGCGCGCGCTCATGAGCACGTCGCCCACGAAGAAGACCATGAAGATAAAGTTGCTGATGAAATCGACCGCCGAGAAAGCGATGGAGTCGGGGATGGTGCGCACGCGCTGCCAGAAGGTGAGCGGCGGCATGACCTGGGCGGTGGTTTTGCCCATGAGCGCGGAGACGGGGACGATGGTGATGCCGCGGGCGCGCAAAGCGTCAATGAGCGGACCCAGCGCGGCCACGGTGACGGAACGGTCGCCGCCGCCATCGTGCATGAGGATGACGGAGCCGCTGAATTGCGGCTTGGCCTTCATGGTATCGAGTTGGCTGAAAACCGACTGGATGATTTCAGAGGTGGTTTTGCGAGGGTGTTCGTCCCAGTCGTCGGTATCGATTTTGCTGCCGATGATGATGTAGCCCATTTGCTGGATGCGCCAGGCGGGCTCGGCTTCGTCGTCGGTGTCGGGCTCTTCGTCAATGTCGTAGGGCGGCCGGAAGTAGAGCGGCTGCACGCCGAGTTTGCTTTCAAACAGGCGCTCGGTGAGAGTGATTTCAAGATTGAGCTGGCGCGGCGAGATTTCGCTGATGTCGGGATGCGTCCAGGTGTGATTGCCGATCTCGTGGCCTTCGCGGACGATGCGCTGGAGGAGGCCAATGTTGTCAGCAGCCTCGGCGCCAATGGCCATGAAGGTCCCTCTGACATGCTTGGCCTTGAGGATGTCGAGAATCTTCGGTGTCCATTTGGGATCGGGGCTATCGTCGAAGGTGAGCGCGACCTGGTTGGGATGGTAGCCGTACTGCTCGATGGTGTAGGTGTGCGGGTAGACGTCCATGTGCTCGTCGACGATGAGCTTTTTGCGCGGGTCGGGCTCGTCGGTATCGACTTCAACGGTGCGCTTGCCGGATTGCGGCAGGCCGGTGATGCGCAGAATGTCGCCTTCGCCCTCGGTGTCCACGTCGTGGCCGGGTTGGACGTTTTCCAGCGCCAGGAGCGAAGACGGATCGCTGGGACGGTCCCAGATATTCCACAGCGAACTGTCCTCTTCACCCAGACGCCAGAGGGCAAAAGTTTGCAGGCCGAGCTCGCGCGCGGCGCGCATCTCGTCGAGCAGCGAGACCGCGTCGAGGAACCATACGACGTGGCGCTGGCCGGCGTCCTCGTCGATGTATTCGAAATGCGGATTGAGGGTGTCGTAGTCGAGATCGAGATCGGCGTCGGCGTCGGAGGCGCGTCCCCACGCGTCGGAGACGGAGAGATTTTCGGTATTGAGAACCTGCGGCTTGGGGTGATGACGGTCTTTGGGATTGGGGATGGAGAGCGCCCAATCGTATCCGTAGTTGCCCACACCGCAGATGAGCTTTTCCTTGGGCACCACCTTGAGCACGCGGACCAGATTGCCGATGAACCAGTTCTTGCTGGCCACGGGACCGGGATCGCTGGTGGTCTGGTGCTCGTCGTAGTTCATGAGAATGATGCCGTCGGAGTTGGCGGCGATGGTCTTGAGGTCGCTGTCGCTGGTAGCCACGGCGGCGTTGACATAAAGCGTAAGATTGCGCGCGTGCATTTGGCTGTAGAGCGCCTGGAGGAATCTCAGGTAGGCGGGATCGTCTTCGTCGGGGATGCTTTCAATATCGAGAGACAGGCCGCGATAGACGGGATACGCGGTGAGAAAGCGCATGATCTGCTGGAGAAACGCGGAGCTTTTTGCCGGATCCTCGAGCACCGCGCCGACGCCCGTATCCCAATCCTGGGTGTGAGGATTGAAATTATTGAGTGCGGGGAAGATTTCAGTGTCGGTGTGGGCCAGCTGGATGACGCGCTTTACCTTGTTCAGGTCGTCAGGATCGTGCACGGTGGCGCCCTGGATGACGGGGACCTCGCGCAGGTTGTCGCCGCTCATCATCATGAGCGTGCCCTGCGGCGAGTCCACATGGAGCCACTGCGGAAACAGCATGTCGATCTGGTGCACGTGCTCCTTGAGCGAGGAGTAGCTGGCCGCATCGTCCTGCACGTAGTAGGCGGCGCGCAAACCTTCACCGGTATTCAAGGGAATTTCCGACGGCTTGCGCGCGGTTTTGCGGCGCGCGGGTCGCTGATTTTTGCCGGAGCGGAGAAGCGAGGCATCGGGCAGAGCGCGATAATTGTGGCGGGGAATGGGCAGCAGCAGTTCCGGCAGGTGCTGGCCGCGGAGCACATTGAAGATAAAGCCGGCGACCACCAGCGTGGAGACCACGGCCGTTATATCCAGAATGCGGCGCAGACGCTTCCAGCGCTTGCGTTCCGGGTCGTAGAAGATTTGTCGGTCGGGCATGCTCGGGCTTTTTGCTAACTCCGGCGCGAAAACCGCGCAAAAACGGCTACAACACCCCTGAGAGGCCGGCCCCGGCGCAACATTGGCAAGGCGCGCGATCCCCGGAATGCCGTAGGCTATACAGTACGAATCGTATGGAAGCTGACGGAGAGAGTCAATTGACAGGCAGGAAGCGAGCCGTGAAGCACGGGGCGACGGCGTGGGTGCGCCCGGCCCTGCCGGTGGCGCTTGCCCTGTGCGCGGGCCTGGCATTGCGGCTGTGGATGCTGCGAGAACTCTTCGACGTGAACGGCGACATGCTGATTTACGGGGATCTGGCCAAGAATCTGCTGTTGCACGGCCAATATGCCCTGACCGTGCCCAGCGGCGCGATCTACTCGACACTGATCCGGCTGCCCGGCTACCCGTTGTTTCTGGGATTGTGCTTCAAAGTTTTCGGGATGGGGAACTACTTTGCCGCGGCCTGCGTGCAGATTGCGCTGGATTTGCTGGGCTGCCTGTTGCTGGCGGGGTTTGTGCGGCGCATTGTGCCCGCGCCGGCGAAAAATGGCGCCGCGCTGGCTGCGCTATGGCTGGCCGCGCTTTGTCCCTTTACGGCCTCGTACACTGTGGCTCCGCTTGCGGAAACGCCCACGCTTTTCGCGCTGGCGCTGGCCATGTGGGCGATGGCAGGGTTTCACGACGATCCGGGTTGGGCGAATGCGCTTTGCTTTACCTTTGCGATCACCGCCGCCACGCTGTTGCGTCCCGACGGCGCGCTGGCTGCGGTGGCGTTTTTTCCTGGTCTTGGACTCAATCTCAAAGGAAACAGAAAACTCGTGCGCATGGCTGTGGTTTGCGTGCTGCTGGCGCTGGCGCCGTTTGCGGTGTGGACGGTGCGCAACTGGCGCGTTTTTCACGTGATTGAGCCGCTTGCGCCGCGGCTGGCTACCGATCCCGGCGAGCGCACGAATCCCGGATGGGAGCGTTGGGTGAAGAGCTGGTGCCTCGACTTCATTTCGACGTATGAGATCTATTGGAATGTGCCGGGAGACAAGCTGGACGTGAGCGAGCTGCCCAGCCGCACCTTCGATACGCCGGCGCAGTATGCCGAGACCACGGCGCTGGCCGCGGACTACAACCGCCATGGCATGGTGCTGACGCCCGGGATCGATGCGGGCTTTGAGCGGCTGGCGGAGGAACGGATCGCCGCGCATCCGTTGCGTTATTATCTGTGGCTGCCGCTGGGGCGCGTGGCTGACATGGGTCTGCGCCCGCGCGTGGAAAACCTGCCTATCGACCTCGACTGGTGGGTTTACGCGCATCATCACGCGGAGACCGAATTCAGTTGGGCGTACGCGGGGTTGAATGCGCTGTATCTGCTGCTGGGAATTGTGGGGATTTGCCTGCGGCCGCGTTTTTGGGGCGCGCTGCTGGCGTATTTGTTGCTGCGCTGCGCATTGCTCGCGACCGTGGAAGCGCCCGAGACGCGTTACACGCTGGAGTGCTTCCCGATGCTGTTTGCGCTGGGCGGGGTGGCGCTTTCGCGGCTGATGGATCGGCGTTACTTGTCGAATTTGAAGGCGGTTTTCGGCAAGGGTTGATTCACCTTGATGTTCGAGTAGGTGCAGACATAGGATTGCCCTTCACCTTCATCGAAGACCTGCTTGAGGCTTACTGCGCGCTCGGTATCGAGCCAGATGGTGACGTTCAAAAACAATTTGCGGACCTTGGGATCCTTGGCGACCAGCACAAACTTGTCAGATTCGATGCCGCCGATAGTTTCTTTACCGACATACGTAATGGTCCACTTGTCCGCCAGGTCCTTGCCGCTGGCGCCGAAGCCGAGCATGAGGTAGCTCTGGTACTTGCTGGCCTCGGCGTAGGGCTTGGCATCTTTTTCCTTGCCGGTATCGGAAATGCGCAGCGTGCCGCCGGAAAAAATGTAGCCTCGCTCCGTGGGGCGGCCGTTGTGCGCAGTAATGTGAGCGGCCATCTCGAAGTGGCTGTTGCGCTCGTAGTACGCGGTTCCGGTCATGACATCGGTGTCCGGAATCGGGTCGGTTTGAATGTTGTCGAACTCGAAGGTAGCCGTGGCGGTGTGAAAGCCATTGGCTGCGGCGTCGAGTTTTTCAAGCACACTGGCTTTGTCTTCAGCCTGTGCGGACCGAAGCGGCAAAATCGCGATCGCGACGAGCGCGAGAAATAGAAGAGGATTGCGTGAGTGCATGAGGTTCCTTAACCTGTTGGACGCGGGCGAGGGCCCGGAGGATGAAAAAAACTTAGCGGTGCGCCCAAACTTTCCAGGCCAGATTTCCCTGGGCGTCGGTGACCGTTTCCCATTTCTCCACGAACACGGAGTCGCCCATCACGGGCTCGATGGCCAGGCGCAGCGCCTTTTTGGCCTGCTTGTAGGATGCGCCCGCGGGAACGCTCACATCCGAAGCCTCGACGGTGACAATGACACCGCGGCCGTTGGCAACCACCTGCATGGGATGCGCGGGGCCCGCTGCGAGCGAGGGTTTGGCGCCGTAATCCCATAGATGCGGGGTGACGAAGATGAAGATCAGGATCAGGGTCACCAAGATGTCGAAGTGGATCGATCCGCGCGGGTAGGTCCAGTAGAAGTAGCTGCGCAGCACCTGCTTGAAGCCGCGCCCGGGCTGGGCAGTTGCGCCATTGGATGATGAAGATGCCATCAGGACTCCCTCACAATTCTATCGAGTCCGCCCATGTAAGAGCGAAGGGCATGAGGAATTTCGACCGAGCCGTCCGCGTGCTGGTAGTTCTCGAGAATCGCCAACCAGGTGCGGCCTACCGCCAGACCGCTGCCGTTGAGGGTGTGCACAAACTCCGGCTTGGCCTTGGGGCCTGACGGCCGGAAGCGGATGTTGGCGCGGCGCGCCTGAAAGGCGTCGAAGTTGGAGCAAGACGAGATTTCGCGGTAGAGATTCTGGCCGGGCAGCCAGACTTCGAGGTCGTAGGTTTTGGCGGAAGAGAAGCCGGTGTCGCCGGCGCAGAGCAGGACGCGGCGATAGGGCAGGTTGAGGGCCTCGAGAATTTCTTCGGCATTGCGGGTGAGCATTTCGTGCTCAGCGTCGGACTCTTCGGGGCGCGTGAACTTGACCAGTTCAACTTTTTGAAATTGATGCTGGCGAATGATGCCGCGCGTGTCTTTGCCCGCTGCGCCGGCCTCGGCGCGGAAACACGGCGTGTAGGCCGTGAGCAAAATGGGCAGGCGCGCTTCGTCGAGAATCTCGTCGCGGTAGAGATTGGTGACGGGAACCTCAGCGGTGGGGATGAGCCAGTGGTCGCTGTCTTTGAATTCGCCGTGCGTGGCGGCATCGGCATCGGCATCGGAGCAGCGGAACAAATCGTCGGCAAACTTGGGCAACTGGCCGGTGCCGAAGAGGGATTTGGAATTGACCATGAAGGGCGGCAGGACTTCTTTGTAGCCGTGCTTCTGGGTGTGCATGTCGAGCATGAAGCCGATGAGAGCGCGCTCGAGGCGCGCGCCGGCGCCCATGTAGACGGCAAAGCGCGCACCGGAGAGCTTGGCGGCGCGTTCGAGATCGAGAATGCCGAGGGATTCGCCGATTTCCCAGTGAGGTTTGGGAGTGAAATCGAATTTTCTCTGCTCACCCCAGGTTTTGATGGTTTTGTTGTCGGCTTCGGAGATACCGACGGGGACTTCATCGCGGGTGAGGTTGGGAACGCGGGCGAGAGACTGGCGCAACTGCTCGTCAAGGGCGGCGGCGGACTTGTCGAGCTCGTCGAGATTGTCCTTCAGCGCGCGGGTCTCGTCCATGATGGCCGCGGCTTCGTCATTCTTGCCGGCTTTTTTGAGCGCGCCCACCTGCTGCGAGAGCTCATTGCGGCGCGCCTTGAGCTGTTCCGATTGCGTGATGGCTTCGCGGCGGCTACGATCGAGGGCGCGAAAATCGCCCAGCAACGCGGCGGGGTCGGCGCCGCGCGCACGAAGCTTTTCTTCCACCAACTCCAGGTTGGCGCGAACAAATCCTAAGTCGAGCATTTCTATACCAGTTTACGACAGCGGAACAGAAGGGAGCTGTCATTGGACCCTGCAAAGGAAATCACCTTGCGCCGTCCCTACGGGACTCCGGAGTGCTTTGGTGGGAAACGCTTTCCCCACGCTGAAGCGCGGGGCTAACAAACGCTGCGCCTCCGGCGCGCTCGACGGGGCATTTCTAATGCCGCTTTCATGAATGGCTGCTTGTATTGGTTCGCAATTGCCGCTCGTATCAGTTCGCAATCGCCGCTCGTTTCAATTCGCAATGGCTGCTGTTTTCAATCCGCGGCCTTGGTTTCGTTGGCTCGGTCCTGCGACTGTTCTTTCCAGCCGGGGAGATTCTGGTCGCCGATGATGAGGCGCGCGCCGCGCGTGAAGTTGAAATAGGTCCACGCCCAGTTGATCATCACCGAAATCCGGTTGCGGAAGCCGATGAGGAAAAAGATGTGCACGGTGAGCCAGGTGAACCAGGCGGGAAAGCCGCTGATATGAGCTTTGAAGGGCCACTTCACATCGGCCACGGCGGCCATGCGGCCGATGGTGGCCATGTCGCCCTTGTCGAAGTAGTGGAAGGGCGGGCGCGGCTGGCCGGCGAGATCGGCGGCAATGATTTTGGAGATGTGGTCGCCCATCTGCATGGCCGGCTGGGCGACGCCGGGGATCTGGTGGCCGTCCTGCTCGAGATGGGCCAGGTCGCCGAGGACAAAGATTTCGGGCAGGCCCGGAGGGTTGAGCCGGTCGTCGACGAGGACGCAGCCGCGGCGATCGAGTGGCGCGCCCAGCAGCTTGCCCAGCGGCGAGGCGAGCACGCCGGCAGCCCACAGCGTGACGACGGATTCAATACGCTGGACATTCTGGCCGGTTTGGGCTTCGACCCAGCCGGGGCCGACGCCGGTGACTTGCATGTGGGTGTGGACTTCAACGCCGAGGCGCTGGAGCTCGGCTTCGGCTTTGGCAGAAAGATCCGGGGGATAGGCCGCCAGGACGCGCGGGCCGCTGTCGAGCAGCATGACGCGGCTCTTGGTGGGATCGATGTGGCGGAAGTCGTGACGCATGTAGAGCTGCGCAATGTCGCTGACGGCGCCGGCGAGTTCGACGCCGGTGGGGCCGCCGCCGATGACGACGAAATTGAGCGGCGGGTGCCAGCCCTGCTCCAGCATTTGCCGCTCGGCCAGCTCGAAGGCCAAGAGCACGCGGCGGCGAATCTCGGTGGCGTCTTCAATAGTTTTGAGGCCGGGCGCGAATGGCTCCCATTGATCGTTGCCGAAGTAGGAGTGCGTGGCGCCGGTGGCGAGGACGAGATAGTCGTAAGGGAGGAGTGCGCCGCTGGCCAGCGTTACTTGGCGTGTCGCGATGTCGATGCCGACCACCTCGTCCATCAGCACCTCGGTGTTTTTCTGATGGCGCAGGATGGAGCGGATGGGCTGGGCAATGTCGGCGGGCGACAAGACCGCCAGCGCAACCTGGTAGAGCAGGGGCTGGAAGAGGTGATGATTGCGGCGGTCGACCACGGTGACGTCGACGGGCAAGTGCGCGAGACCAGTGGCCGCGTGAAGGCCGGCAAAGCCTCCGCCGACGATGACCACGCGGGGACGGCGGGGCGGGTGTTGCTTGTAGCCGGGAGGTTTGGTGAATTCACCCAACGGAGGACCTCGCTATTGAAAAGATGCGCGAAGGGCCCCATGCGTCACAGGATTCAGGCGAAAAGTCGGTGGAAGGTTGGAGCGGTGCGGGCGAGGACGCCCGCACGACAGCCGGTCTACCACCCCAAGAAACAAAGACCGTTTCTTGGGGACCCCGGTCTGGAGACCGGCGCTACATTGCGATAGCATCCAGCTATGATCGCGGGTGTTTCCTGGGTCTGGTGGGTGGGATTTCACGCGGTGGTGGCGGCGGTGCTGCTGGGGGACTCGTTTCTGCCCGGCCACCGGCGCGCATCGCGCTATGCGCAGGCGTTTGTGTGGGTGGGAACAGCGGGCGTGGTGCTGGTCGCGGCGGGGTTTGCCTGCTGGATCGCCGTGGCGCAGGGGCGGCAGCCGGCGCTGGAGTTTGCGGCCGGGTACACGATTGAAGCGTCGCTGAGCATCGACAACCTGTTTGTGTTCATGGTGCTGTTTCAGGGGTTCCGGATCAGCCCACAGCGGCAGCACACGGCCCTGCTGTGGGGTGTGTGGGGCGCGTTCGTGTTGCGGGCCGCGTTCATCGCAGCCGGCATCGCGCTGCTGCGGCGGTTCGAGTGGGTCACGTGGGTCTTCGGATTGTTTCTGCTCTCTATGGCGTGGCGGCTGGTGCGCGGCGGCTCGGCGCACGCGGCGATCCCGGAGTGGATTGTGCGGCTGCAGCCCGCCAAAGGCTCTCTGCTGCCCGTGATTCTGGCCGTTGAATTCACCGATCTGCTGTTTGCCACCGACTCCATTCCGGCGGTGCTGTCGGTGACGCACAATCCGTTTGTGGCGTATACGTCGAATGTGGCGGCGATTCTGGGGCTGCGCTCGCTTTACTTCGCGCTGGCCGGGATGCTGGAACGCTTTCGCAATCTGCATTACGCGCTGGGGGCGATTCTGGCGTTTGCGGCGCTGAAGATGCTGGCGGCGCGATGGGTGCAAGTGCCGGCGACGATTTCGCTGGTGGTGATTGGCGCGATTCTGGCGGTGTGCGCGGTGTTCACAGCAAGGGAGCAAGCCACCCCAGTGAGCAAAGACCGCTCACCGGGGACCCCGGCAGGGAGCGAGGGAGCAGGGGAGCGAGAGATCCCATGAGCGAGGGCGCTACCACTCTTCGAAGCGGACTTTGCTGTCGCTGCTGAGGACGGAGTGTTTGCGGAAGTTGGCGTCGTCGCGGTTTGGATGGTCGGAACGGAAGTGCGCGCCGCGGCTCTCGGCGCGGGCGAGCGCTGCAATGAGGATGGCGTGCGCCACGCGGCTGAGGGCTTGCGCTTCCGCTAGACGACGGCTCGTGCGACCGCTGGCGGCAATCTCGGTGAGAGCGGTTTCGGATTCGGCCAGTGCGGCCAATCCATGGCGCAGCGAAGAGGCTTCGCGCAATAAGCCGGCGTTGGTCCACATGGAGGCTTGCAGCGTGGCGATGAGAGTCTCGACGCGCTGGCTTTCGGTTGCGGACAAGTGCTGCGCATCGCGGTCCGGGGCCGGTGCGGCCGAGGCGGATACGAGTGGAAGCGCATCGGCAAGCATGGAGTGCGCGGCGCGCGCGCCGAAGACTAGACCTTCGAGGAGAGAATTCGAAGCCAGGCGATTGGCGCCGTGAACTCCTGTGCAGGCGGCTTCGCCTGCGGCGTAGAGTCCGGCAAGATTGGTGCGGCCGCCGAGGTCGGTACGGATTCCGCCCATGAGGTAGTGCGCGGCAGGACGCACGGGAATCAAGTCGCGGCGCAGATCGAGGCCGTATTGCGCGAGGAATGCGCTGATGCCGGGGAAGCGCGCGATGAGATCGATGTTTTGCACGTGGCGCATGTCGAGATACACGGGACGCAACGGCGCCTGCGGATCGGCCAGGCCTTCGCGGGCAATGGCGCGGGCTACTACGTCGCGCGGGGCTAGTTCAAGCTGGGGATGATAGCGCTCCATGAAGCGCTCGCCGCGATCGTTGCGGAGATACGCGCCCTCGCCGCGCAGCGCTTCGGAGACGAGGAAGCGCGGCGCACCTTCGATTGCCAGCGCCGTGGGATGGAATTGATAAAACTCCATGTCGGCGAGTTCTGCGCCCGCTAACACGGCGAGCGCGATGCCGTCACCGGTGGCTACGGCGGGATTGGTGGTGTCAGAGTAGACCTGGCCCGCGCCTCCGGAGGCGATGAGGATGGAACGCGCGGCGATGCGCTGAAATTCGTGGCCGGCAGCGCCTGATTGCGCGCTTGGAGGCTCGGCGGGGGCAAGGTCGGCGGCTATGACGCGGCCGTCGGCGACGACAAGACCCGCTACGCGCGTCCACTCGGCAAAATGGATTTGCTTTTGCGCGCGAGCGTAGGCGACGAGGGCGCGGCTGATTTCCGCGCCGGTGGCGTCGCCGCTGGCGTGCAGAATGCGGGCCAGCGAGTGGGCACCTTCCCGCGTGCGCAAGTACTGGCCGTCCAGGCGATGTCCCTGGGGATCTGTGGCTCGATCGAAGTTTGCGCCCCACTCGATGAGTTCAGCGACGCGCAGCGGGCCTTCGGAGACCAGCGCTTCGGCCGCAGGGCGGTAGACAATTCCGTCGCCGGCATTCACCGTGTCTTCGAGGTGAAGGGCAACGTCGTTGTCACCCTCCATGGCTACGGCGATGCCGCCCTGCGCGTAGTGCGTGTTCGATTCGCTGAGCGATTCCTTGGTGACGACCAGGACTTCGCCATGCTGCGCCAACTCGATGGCGGCGCGAAGGCCGGCGACGCCCGCGCCCATTACAAGAAAACCTACCTGAGGGCCGTTTGCCATAACCCTTGAGGCTATCAAGAACAGGGAGCAAGGGAGCAAGGGAGCGAGGGAGCGAGTCAGCAAGTCAGCGAGGCGGCGGGTCAGCGAGTTGGCTGGCCGGTGGGTGGACTGGCCCAGTTGGCTCGATGCGGCGATGATTCGGGTTGTTTACCTGTCGCTGCCCCCCCACCCCCTTTTTGCCAATGTCGTCATTTAAAAGGGGTTGCGGACGCTGGTTTCTGTATCTCCTTCATTCTAAAGGGCGGCATTTTCCTAAAGTCGTGATTTCATTGAGTTCGCTGTGGCTCCGGGCTGTTGCGATGCCCTCAAAATCAGGGACGTGTAGTCGCCCGATTTCCCACGCGACTCCAATATAGCGAATTCGAGGAAATGATCTGCAAATGAAAGGGACATTGGGACGAGCGGCATAGAGATAAGAAAGGAAGAGGCTTAGAACGAGTCGGCACGTCGGTTTATCCGTGCATGCGGCTTGACAGCGGGTCAGCGGCGCAGCAAATCAACCGATCGATTACACGCATAACTCGCAGCCATTGTATGTACAAGATGTGCATATAATGGCTTGTGATGAAAAAGCGATACGATTTCGGCGGGGAAAAGCGGGGGCGGATTACGCCGAAGGAGCCGGAGCCGCGCGGCAAAACGCGGATCACGATCCGGCTGGATGAGGACCTGGTGGATCACTTTCTGAAGGAGGCCGATGCTTCGGGCGGGGCGATGGGCTACCAGACGCTGATTAACGATGCGCTACGGCAGCATGTGGAAGGGAAGGCGCCGAAGTTTGAGGAGACGCTGCGGCGGATTGTGCGGGAGGAAGTGCGGGCGGCGGGGTGAGGATGGGAGCCTGCTTTCGAGGCCCACGGTCTGGTGGTCGAACCCCAGTCGTCACGGCAGCCTCAAGACTCCTTTTAGCCAGTCACCTGCGATGACCACCAGCAACCCAGCGCCGAATCCAACCACAAACGACCAAAAACGGTCCCAAAATCTCCTTCTTTGTTCGTCCAGGTAGAGGGCACCTTTTGCCTTCAGGAAGACCCTTTCTAAGGCTGGGTCGAGGCCTCCTTGAGACGTGATCCCGAGGTAACGGACGATGCCGTTCGAGTTCTTCGGGAGCGTAAACATGTGGAGGGTGGTTGCCAGCCCAAACTCTCTCATCTGCTCTGCCCCTTCGGGTGGCGTGTAATTAATTGTGGTGCCTAGGTATGCGTCCTCCAGAAGAAGCGCGAGCGGATATTGATCGAGATGGTTCTTGTGGACTGGCTTTGCCATCTTGATGGCCGCCGCGAGAGAGACCTCGCCGCGCTTCGAGACCGCGTTCAGAATCCGCAAGGCGGCGCCATTCATGGTTTCCTACCTTAGACGAGTCTTTGTGCGATGGTTTCGTCCAGAATCTCTCGGACGGTTAGCGGGACCATGGCGATGTGCTCCCGGCGGAAGAATTGGTCGATCTCGCGGAGGGCATCGCTGCTGAAGTCGAAGCCGACAAAGAAGCCTTTCTTGCGTTTCGTGCGCATCATGGCCGCCTCAAACTTGTCGATGTCGGGACGGCCTACTTATCCATCTGCTTGACCTGAATTGGATACCAGTCATCCATGAAGTCGAGCTGCCCAGCTTCTTTGCCGGCAACTGCTGGCTCGGAACCGATGGGATAGATGCGCCCGTCGATTCCCATGTCGCCAACCTGCGTTTTGTTGGGAATGCCGCCCAGCGCAATGACCGCCCAGTTCTCGAATTCGAACGGCGGAATAGTGCGGAGCTGTTTTTCAGTCCATGGCAGGTCGCGCACGACGAAGCCTTTGCCGTGCAGCCAATAATTCTCGTCCTCGCGCATTTTGCATACGTCCCGCAGCCGCTTCGCCATTACCCGGCAGGCGGTTGGAGAGATGTCGATCCCGATCCATTGGCGGTTGAGATTCTGGGCGGCGACCAAAGCAGTCCCGCAGCCGCAGAAGGCATCGAGAATGATGTCGTTCTCGTTGCTGCTGGCCTGAATGATTCTCTCCAGCAGCGCGAGCGGCTTCTGAGTGGGATATCCAAGCCTTTCGCCGCCTCGGTTAATTCCACGAAGCATCCCGATATCGTCCCACCAACTTTGCAGGGGCACCCCCTTGCTCTCATCCAGGTATCGTTTCTGATAGACCATTCCAGTGGACGAGTAAACCAGCCGTCCTTCCCGCTCAAGGCGTTCCATATTCTCCTTGCTGTAACGCCAAGCGCGAGTAACCCCCTTCCACTCGAAGACAGGGCAACCTTTGGCCTCGCCGCCCGGCCCTGTAACGTCGGCCTTGTTGAACCTTCGTCCGGTGCCTTCTTCGACGTGCTTGTACCATGATTCCACGGTCGATGCTGGCAGTGGCGTATAGATGGAATTGAACGTGTATTCTCCGGATCCTGTGTAGAAGAAAATGGAGTCGTGGATTCGCCCAAAGTGCTTTGCACCCTGCTTTGCGTCGCTATGAGCGTCTGACCGTTTCCATACGACCTCATTCTGGAAGTTATTCTCTCCGAGAATCTGGTCGAGCATCACCTTGACGTAATGGCTGGCGTGCCAATCGCAGTGGTAGTAAAAGCTGCCGGTCTTTTTGAGGACGCGCGCCAGTTCCACGCATCGAGGCCGCATGAATTCGATGTAGGCTTGCGTCGATTCGTGACGGTCCTCGAATGCGCGCTTCTCTTTGGTCTCGCCCCAGAAAACCTCGTAGTTCCGATTGGAATTGAACGGCGGATCGATGTAGATGAGGTCGATGCAGGCGTCGGGCAGTTTGCGCAACTGCTCCAGGTTGTCGCCGCAATAGACTACCCGCGTATCGAGAAGCGATGAAGGTTTGGGCATGGACATCAACAGCTTACAACGTGCGGAGGCGGCTTTGAAGAATCAATTTGCTCGTCATTTGCCTGCGGTCTTGCCGACGCGGGCGGCCACCTCTGCGAATTGGCGGAAAGAGTGCAGCAACGAGGGGAAGCTGGAGCAGTGGCCGAGATGCGGTACTGGGCGGTGTGGGGATCTGGAGATCCCCACTACAGCCGGTCTGGAGACCGGCGCTACAAAGTGCGAGGCGCGCTTGAAGTCGCTTTGATCTTCTATCATTTGATCGTGCAGACAATACGGGTTGAGACACCATCGGCGAAGTATGACGTAGTGACGGGGAGCGGGTTGCTGGAGACGCTGGCACCGCGGATTGAACGGGCGGTGGGACGGCTTCCGCGGCGGGTTTTTGTTTTGACTTCGCCGGAGATCTGGGCGCTGTGGAACACGGCGTTTTGCGCTTCGTTCTTGAGAGCGGGAATTGAGCCGCCGATTGCGCTGTTTCTGCAGCCGGGCGAAAAACACAAGACCATGGCCAACGTGGAGCGGCTGACGCGCGAGATGGTGCGGGCCGGGGGCGACCGGGGAAGCTTTCTGATTGCCTTTGGCGGCGGCATTGTGGGCGACGTGGGCGGATTTGTGGCCGCGGTGTTCATGCGCGGGATCGAATATGTGCAGGCGCCGACGACGTTTCTCGCGCAAGTTGATTCGAGCGTGGGCGGCAAGGTGGGCGTGAACCTGCCCGAGGGCAAGAATCTTGTGGGGAATTTCTTGCAGCCGCGGGCGGTGTTTGCCGATATCGGCGTGCTGGGCACGCTGCCTGATCGCGAGTTGCGCGCGGGGTTGATGGAGAGCGTGAAGGCGGGCTTCATTCGCGACCGGGCGCTGGTGCGGTTCATGGAAGAACATGCGGACGCGATTCTGAAGCGGGAGCCGAAGGCGCTGGAGCGGGTGATTGCGGCGTCGATCCGGATGAAGGCCGACGTGGTGCGGCGCGACGAGCGTGAAGGCGGCCTGCGCATGATTTTGAATTTTGGGCACACGGTGGGCCACGCGCTGGAACAGGCTACCCGCTACAAAGCGATGCTGCACGGCGAGGCTGTGGCGTGGGGCATGGTGGCGGCGCTGGCCGTGGCGCGGCGGCGAGGCACGATTACCGGTGCGCAGATGGAGCGGATGGAGAAGCTGATTTATCGCTACGGGCCGCTGCCCAAGTTGAAGGTGAGCGCGGGGCGCGTGCTGGCGGCGACGGGAAGCGACAAGAAGAATGTGGGCGGAGTGCGGCGGTTCGTGCTGCCCATCGGGATTGGCGATGCGGGCGTGGTGGAGGATGTGACGCCGGCGGAGATTGATGCGGCGGTGAAGTACATGCTGGTGAGGGCGAGAAGCGAGGGAGCGAGGGAGCAAGGGAGCGAGCTAGTGAGTCGGCTCGTCGGCTCGGTCCCACCCTTGGCGCAAAGACAAAGGCGCGCCAAGGATGGGGCACCGGCGAGGACAGCTTCTAGCTGCTAGCTAAAAGCCCGTGGGGTGAGAGTTGCGCTGTCCCACCCTTGGCGCAAAAACAAAGGCGCGCCAAGGATGGGGCACGGGGCACCGGGCGGTGGATTAAGGGGCGCGCGGTCCTCTTGGCGAAGTTGTAACGGAAATGAATTAGCATCCATCTGCACGGAATTGGCGTCGAACTTTGTGGGTGGCGCGCGGTTTCTCCGTTTTTGCGTTGTTCTTTTTTCTCCAATGCTCACGACACCAATTTCCGAGCCGCATGAAACAAGTTCCCTTAGTCGCATGACACGAATTTCAGCTTCCCCGAAATCAAACCCTGGCGAGAGTGCATGAGCGATCAGCCGTTGTACCGGTGGCTTGAGCAGCAGGGCGAGGCCTTTGGCACGCCCGGCCTGGATCCGCGGTGGACGTCGAGCGTGAAAGACGCGGTGGTGACGGCCTATGCGGCGTCGAGCCGCATCTGGGTGACGTGTTCGCACGGAATTCTAAATGAGATTTACTTTCCCACGATCGATCGCCCGCAGGTGCGCGATATGGGTTTCCTGGTGACCGACGGCGAGACGTTTGTGCACGAGGAAAAGCGCGACCTGAATACGAGTTTCGAGTACATCGACCCCGACGCGCTGGGGGCGCGGTATGTGAATCGCGATCCCAACGGGCGTTACAGCATCACCAAGGAGATCATTTGCGATCCGCACCACGGCGTGGTGCTGCAGCACGTGCGCCTGGAGGGCCATGCGGATCTCATTCCGCGGCTGAAGATGTATGCGCTGCTGGCGCCGCATCTGGATCGAGGCGGGGCGGGTAACTCGGCGCGGGCGCTGGATCTCGCCGGGCACAACGTGCTGCTGGCGTGGAAGAACGAATGGTCGCTGGCGATGACGGCCAGTTGCGGATTCTCGCGGATGAGCTGCGGATTTGTGGGCGCGAGCGACGGCTGGCAGGACCTGAAGCAAAACTTCAAGATGGATTGGGAGTTCGGCTCGGCGACGAACGGAAACATTGCGATCATGGGCGAGATCGATCTGGAATGTATCGCACAAAGAGACGCTGAATCGGGCACAGAGCTCGGCGGCGCATTGAGCGCAGAGGCGAGCGCAATGGCCCAAAGCGGCAATGCCGTGCGCGAATTCACGCTGGCGATCGGAATTGGCAACGGGCATCACACGGCGCTGCAGAAGATGATGGGAGCGCTGGCGGAATCGTTTGAGGAACAGTCCAAGCGATTCATTGTGCAGTGGAAACGTGCGGCGCATCCTGTGTGGCTGGCTGGAGCCACAAAAGACGACGGCAAGCTGCTGCGCACGAGCCACGCCGTGCTGCTGGCGCACGAAGACAAATCGTATGCGGGCGCGTTTGTGGCGTCGGCGTCGATTCCATGGGGGCAGGTGAAGGGCGACGACGATTTGGGCGGCTATCACCTGGTTTGGACGCGCGACATGGTGCAGACGGCGACGGCGTTGCTGGCCTGCGGCCGCATGGAGACGGCGCGGCGGGCACTGGTGTACCTGGGATGCACGCAACTGCCCGACGGCAGCTTTGCGCAGAACTTCTGGATCGACGGCACTCCTTACTGGACCGGCAAGCAACTGGACGAGGTGGCGTTTCCGCTGATTCTGGCGTGGCGGCTATGGAAAGCGGGCGGGATGGGCAATCTGCCGTTCTTTCCGTTCATTGAGCGGGCGGCGGGGATCCTGGTGCGCTGCGCGCCCATTACGCAACAGGAGCGCTGGGAAGAGAATGCGGGTTACTCGCCGTCGACGCTGGCGGCGGTGATCGCAGGGCTGATTTGCGCGGCGGAGATTTCGCGCGCCAACGAAGCGGACGAGTTGGCCACGTTTCTTGAGGAGTTTGCCGACTGGATCGAAGGGCATCTGGAAGACTGGACGGTTACCAACGATGGCGTACTGGTTGCGGAGATCAAGCGGCACTACATGCGCATCCGTCCGCCGGAGTGCGGCGAGGCGTATGCAGAGGAAGAGTGCGGCGAGGAATTGGTGCGGCTGTCGAACCGGCCACCGGGCACGCGGACTGAATTTGAGGCGCGCGAGATTATCGACGCGGGCTTTTTGGAACTCGTGCGCTACGGTGTGCGGCGGGCCGACGATGCGCTGATTGTGGACTCGTTGAAGGTGGTGGACGCGGTGCTGAAGCGGGATCTGCCGCAGGGGCCGGGATGGCTGCGCTACAACGGGGACGGTTATGGGCAGCGACCGGACGGAGGGCCGTATCAGGGATGGGGCCAGGGGCGGGTGTGGCCGCTGCTGACCGGCGAGCGCGCGCATTATGAACTGGCGGCGGGAAAGGATATTGGCCCGCTGATCGAGACCTATGAAAAGTTCGCGTCGTCAGGGCAGTTACTGCCGGAGCAGGTATGGGACGAGGGCGACCGGCCGGAGCTGAGCCTGTGGCTGGGGCAGCCGGCGGGTTCGGCGGTGCCGCTGGTGTGGGCGCACGCAGAGTACCTGAAACTGATGCGCTCGGCCGCGGATGGCAAGGTCTTCGACCGCATCGACCCTGTGTATGAGCGTTATTGCGAGCCGGAGGGACGCAAACGACGCCGGGAGGGCCTGGAAATCTACAGCTCCCAGCGGCCGATCCAGCGCATCGGGGCCGGAAACACGCTGCGCATCCTGGAGGAGAGGCGTTTTGATGTGGTGTGGAGCGGCGATGGCTGGCAAACGGTGAACACTACGGTCAGCCGGAGCCTGGGTAGCTTGGGATTCAGCGCCGACATTGCCGCGCCGGCGGTCTGCGAGGAACTGGAATGGACGCTGCACTGGACGGAATTGGGGACGGGACCGGAGGCCTGGCTTGGATACAATATAAAGATCAGGGTGGATGCTGCTTATTAATCAGGCCCATGAATTGTGACTCAATTCCCACCCATTTCCGCAAAAGGCACGGAAATGGATGGGGCACGGATGCAGCATTTTATGGCCGCACTCAATAGAGCGGTTTTGGCCGGTGCGCGGGCACTTCATTGAAAGGAAAATCAAAGACAATTATGGCTTCAAGTATTGCGTCACTCTCGCTCGATCAGCTTTCGATTGATACTCTGCGACTGCTCGCCGTGGACGGCGTGCAGAAAGCCAACAGCGGTCATCCGGGCGCGCCGCTGGGCTGCGCACCGATGGCCTACCTGTTGTTTCACAAGCTGATGAAGCACAATCCGGCGCACTCCAAGTGGGCGGACCGGGACCGCTTCGTGCTGTCGAATGGGCACGCGTCGATGCTGCTTTACGGGTCGCTGTTTCTTACCGGCTACAAGGTGACGCTGGACGATTTGAAGAGCTTCAGGACGTGGGGATCGAAGACGCCGGGGCACCCGGAGTACGGATTGACCGACGGCGTGGAGGCGACGACCGGGCCGCTGGGACAGGGATTCGGAATGGGCGTGGGCATGGCCATGGCGGAGAGGCACTTGGCGGCGACGTACAACCGGCCGGGCTTTAACGTGGTGGATCATCACACATTTGTGATGTGCGGCGATGGCGACCTGATGGAGGGCCTGTCGCACGAGGCGGCCTCGCTGGCGGGAACGCTGAATCTGGGCAAGCTGATCGTTCTCTACGACGACAATTTGATTTCGCTCGACGGCCCCACTAACTGGAGCTTTACGGAGAATGTGTACGACCGCTTCGAGGCCTACGGCTGGCATGTGCAGCGGGTGATGGACGGCAACGACCTGGGAGGCATCGAGGAAGCCATCGTAGCGGCGAAGGCCCAGGTCGGCAAACCATCGCTGATTGCGGTACGAACGGTGATCGGCTACGGCAGCCCGAAGGCGGGCACCAACAAGGTGCACGGCGAAGCCATGGGCGCACCGGACGTGGCGGCGACGAAAAAGTTTTTCGGATTCCCCGAGGACCAGAGCTTTTATGTGCCGGACGATGCGCTGGCCAACTGGCGCGAGGCGGTGAAGCGCGGCGCGGGTTCGGAGGCGGAGTGGAACCAGCTATTGGCCGGGTACAAGGCGGCATTTCCCGAGTTGGCAGCGGAGTTCGAGCGGACGCAGTCGGGCGCGTTGAAGGCGGGATGGGAGAAATCGATTCCCAGCTTCGGGACGGAGAAGCCGATGGCGACACGCAACGCGGGCCAGCAGGTGATGAACGCGATTGCGGATGTTGTGCCGGAGCTGTTCGGCGGGGCCGCGGATTTGACGGCGTCGACCAAAACGATCTTCAAGAACTCAGCGCACTTTGCCGAGGATGCGGCGGGGCGGAATGTGTTTTTCGGAGTGCGCGAGCTGGCGATGTGCGCGGCGGTGAACGGCATGGCGGTGCACGGAGGGTTGAGGCCGTTCGGGTCGACGTTCTTCGTGTTCTCAGACTATGCGAAGCCGGCGCTGCGCATTGCCGCGATCATGGAAGCGCATTCACTGTTTGTGTTTACGCACGATTCGGTCGGCGTGGGCGAGGATGGGCCGACCCACGAGCCTATCGAGCAGTTGATGGCGCTGCGCGCGGTGCCGCATATCGTTGATTTCCACCCTGCCGACGCGAACGAAACGGCGGCGGTGTGGCGGCTGGCGCTGGAGCGCAAAGGGCCGGCGTTCTTCGCGTTCACGCGGCAGGACGTGCCGGTGATCGACGCGTCGAAGCGCGACATCTACGCGAGCGTGAGCAAGGGCGCGTATGTGTTGGAAGATGTGGCGAATCCGCAGGTGGTTTTGATTGGCAGTGGCTCAGAGGTTTGGCCGGCGCTGGGCGCGGCAAAACTGCTGGCGGCCGAAGGGATTCGCGCGCGCGTGGTCAGCTTCCCGAGTTGGAAGCTCTTCGATGAGCAAGCGGCGGAGTACAAGGCCAGCGTGCTGCCGGCAGGCGTGCCCAGGCTGGCGGTAGAAGCCGGCGCGACGCTGGGGTGGTGGAAGTATGTGGGCCTGGACGGCGACGTGGTGGGGCTGGACCGTTTCGGCGCCTCGGCGCCGGGGCCCATTGTGATGAAGGAGCTGGGATTCAGCGCGGAGAATGTGGCGGCGCGGGTGAAGAAGCTGGTGAAACAGTGATCGGTGGTCAGTTGTCAGTGGTCAGTATTTCCGCGGCCTGAAGGGCTTCATTTGCTTCGAAGGTTTCGATTGGTTCGGAAACTGACGACGGACGACCGGCAACCGGTTACTTCTCCGAAAGGACGTACACCTTGAAGCTAGTTATTGCTTCCGATCATGCGGGATTTGAGTTGAAGGAAGAGTTGCGCGCCAACCTGGCTGCGGCGGGGCATGAAGTGGTCGATCTGGGGGCGTTTGCATGCGAGCCCGAGGACGACTATCCCGACTTTGCCGTGAAGACGGGCGAGGCGATCAAGGCGGGCGTGGCTCCGCGCGGCATTCTCATTTGCGGCAGCGGCGTGGGGGTGTGCGTGGCGGCGAACAAGATTCCCGGCATTCGCGCCGGGATTTGCCACGATACGTATTCGGCGCACCAGGGCGTGGAACACGACGACATGAATGTGCTGGTGCTGGGCGCGAGAATTATCGGCTCGGCGCTGGCGTTCGAGCTGGCGCACACATTCGTCGCGGCCAAATTTCAGGCGCAAGAGGGCCGGTTTGAACGGCGGTTCAAGAAGGTGTTGGCGATCGAGGCGAAATACCTTTGCGGAGACGGGGAGAAGTGAGCGGGTCAGCGAGTTGGCGGGTCAGCAGGTCAGCGGGTCGGCCTGCGGCCTGGTAGTTCCACTACTTCAAACGCGCCGAGTGTGATGGCCTTGAAGTTATTGGAGATTGTTTCATCAATGGTGTGGCCGGTGAGCGCGAATCCCTCATGGGTTAAAACCCCTTAGCTTTCCTGCTCTTTTCGGCACGACTGAAGTCGTGCCCTTTCACGGAGCCATTTATGAAACAAGCTCTAGCGGAAGCTCCGAAGTGCAACCGCAGGTCCTTCGGCTCCGTCCGCCGCGGCGGACTGCGCTCAGGATGACAATTTCACTGTAGTGCGCACTTTTAACTCGCCACGCTGGCTTTAGGGTTCCTTTGCCGGCTCGCTAGCTGGCTAACTTGCTGCCTCTCTAACTTGCTAATTTGCTAACTTGCTGCCTCGCTAACTCGCTAACTCTTTAACTTGCTGACTTGCTGACTTAGACACTATGTTTCCCTTCGACGCAATCCTCTTCGATGTAGGCGGAGTCCTGCTGACCAACGGCTGGGACCG
>Ga0181520_10000431_pt1 | contig 92831 bp, 86 predicted proteins | sample PEATcosm2014_Bin_29_FD_132451 | JGI IMG/M metagenome (GOLD analysis project Ga0181520, IMG submission 132451) | Peatland microbial communities from MTU Mesocosm Facility, Houghton, MI, USA - PEATcosm2014_Bin02_30_metaG | ecosystem: Environmental > Terrestrial > Soil > Wetlands > Peat | place... | reverse complement strand
GCTTTGGCTTGACGGACGCGGATCTGAACGCGGTGACCGGGTGGCTGAGGCAGCAGGGATTCACGGTGAAAGGCGTGTCGCGGTCGCGCAATGCGATCTACTTTGGGGGCACGGCGGGACAGGTGGAGGCGGCCTTCCACACCCAGTTGCACCGTTACAAGCTGAACGGCGAGATGCATTTTGCTAACGCGACCGGCTTGCGGGTTCCGGCGGGCATTGCCAGCGTACTGCTGAACGTGCGTGGGCTGAATGATTTCCGGCTGAAACCGCATGTGCGCAAACGGGCCGTGCCAGCCTACACGGTGGGCACCTCCGAGGGCATCATGAACTTCCTGACGCCGGCCGACTGGGCGACGATTTACAACGTGAATCCGATTTACGACGCCGGGTACACGGGTGCCGGGATGTACGTGGGCGTGGTGGGACAGACCTATGCGCCGGAGCAGGACATCACCAACTTCCGCAGCGCGGCGGGACTGACGGCGCCACTGCTCAGCTACGTGTGCATCGACCCGGTGGCGGCCAACTGCACGGGCGCGGCGGCGATCAGCGACGAGGGCGATCTGGACGAAGCGGACCTGGACATCGAATGGTCGGGCGGGATGGCCAAGGACGCAACCGTGGTGTTTGTGTATGCGCCGTGGTCGGACGTGTGCAGCAATGTGCCGTGCACGGTCCACGGGACCGATCCCGTGACCGAGCAATACTACGGTGTGTTCGACGCCTTGCAGCGCGCGGTGGAGGATTATACGGTTCCGGCCACGGGCCAGGTGTTGCCGGTGATCAGCATGAGCTACAGCGATTGCGAGGAGAACTTTGTTGGCGATCCGGGCTACGTGCAGTGGGTGACCGCCGTGGGAGAGGAAGCCAATGCGCAGGGGCAGACGATTGTGGTTGCCTCGGGCGACACCGGGCCGGCGGGATGCGACGCGCAGTACGACTATCCCGCGAGCCGGGGAGTTTCGGTGAGCGTGCCGGTGGATTCTCCCTACTACACGGGCGTGGGCGGCACGACGCTGAGCGGCGATGAGAACAATCCGTCGGAGTACTGGATCCAGACGTTGAACACCGTGGACTCGGCGCTGCAATACATTCCCGAGACCGCGTGGAACGATACCCTGGCCGATGATGCGGAAGGGTATCCGGGCCTGTCGGCAAGCGGCGGCGGGGTGAGTTTGTACTACGCGCAGCCAGCGTGGCAGCCGGCTCCGGGCAATTACAGCGGGACAGGCGGACGCTTTGTGCCGGATGTGGCGTTTGCGGCATCGCCCAATCATGACGGCTATATGTATTGCTCGTCGGCCGACAACACAGTGGCGTACGGGACGACGTGCGCGTCGGGATTCATCAGCAGCGAAGGTTATTTTTATTACGTCGGGGGGACATCGGCGCCCACGCCTTCGTTTGCGGGCGTGCTGACCTTGCTGGCACAGAAGTATGGAAACTTCGGCAACATCAATCCGACGCTCTACGGCCTGGCGGCGAATGCGGCGAGCTACGCGACGGTGTTCCACGACATCACGGGCGGGAACAACATTGTGCCCTGCACGGTGGAAACCTCGGATGTGGGCTGCGTGAACAGCGAGATGGGATGGGAGGCGACGGACGGCTACGACCTGGCGACCGGGTTGGGTTCGCTCGACGCCTATGCGCTGTACACGGCGCTGATTGCGCCGACGACGATGACCGTGGAGGCGGCGCCGAACCTGGTGGCGTTCAACGGGACGACTACGTTGACGGCAACGGTCGGCTCGACGGCGGCGGGCGCCATCGGCGGACAGGTCACGTTCAAGGTGGGCAACTCGACGCTGGGCGCGGCGGCGCTGGCGGACGGCGTGGCGACCCTGGCGGGCGTGGCGGTGACCCCGGCCAGTGGGTTCAGCAGCGGCTCCAATACGATCACGGCGAGTTTTGCGGGCGACGCCAACTTTGCGGCTTGCAGCGCCACGGCGGGGCTGACGGTATCGGCAGGCACGACCACCACCACGGTGACGGCGATGCCGGCCTCGATTGCGCTGGGCAGTTCCGCGGCAACCGAAAGCCTTACGGCAACGGTGACGGGCAGCGGCCCAACTCCGGCGGGAACGGTGGCGTTCCGGGTGGGAGCGGTGACCCTGGCGGCGGCCATGGCGCTGGACAACGGCGTGGCGACGCTCCGGGAAGTTGCGGCCACGGCGGCGAACGGCTTTACGCTGGGCAGCGATACGGTAACGGCGACGTTCACGCCGGCTTCGGTCCTGCTCTATAGCGGGTCTGGCGGCACCACGGAGTTGACGGTAACGGCGCCGGCCTACGCCATCACGCCGCCGGCGCACCCGGTGGCGCTGAGCGCGGGCGGATCCGGGGAGGCGACGGTGGCGCTGGCATCGACGACCTATGCAGGCACGGTGAACTGGAAGGCCTCCTGTGACTCGACGGCGATCACGGTGAGCCCGGCGGAGGGCAGCACGACGCTGGCGGCCAATCACAGCGCCACGATCCGGCTGACGATTCGGGCGGCGGAGTCGGCGGCGAAGCGGGCTCCGCAATTGCCGTGGAGGGTTGGAGTGATGGCCGCTGGAACGCTGCTGGCGGGACTTCCGCTGGCGGGGCGGCGGCGGCGCGGGGCGGCGGCTCTGCTGGCGGCGCTGACGATTGTGGCGCTGGCCCTGGCGCTGGGTTGCAGTGGGAGCGGCGGCAATGCAGCGCCGGCAGCGCGCCAATATACGGTGACGATCACGGGGACGGGCGGGATCAGCGCCACAATCCCGGTGAGCATAGAGTAGTTTTTCTTCGGCAAAAAACCGCGCCCAACGCTGGGTGCGGTTTTTCCTGCGGCAACTTCCGGGTGGGTAAAAAACAATGAGGATGGAATACGCGCCGGTCCGCATCTAATAAACGGCGATTGAGAACACGTCCAGGTTCCGGGTGAATCCCGCCGGGAGAGATCCCCTTTGACGGGGCGCTCCGGCGGGGATGAAGTTGGGGAAAAAGCTGGACAAGGCAGGAGAAGTTCCAGAACCAGGGGCGGCGGTGGTAAAGTCTTAGGAAGTGGGGTTACACGGGCCAGAGCACGAGATGCCCGGAACGGTTACACCAAGGACGCTGCGGGCGCCGATGTTTGGACCGACGGTGACAGGGCATCCGCCTCCCGGACCGGCTCCGGCCAGGTTTGTGGCGGACGGCACCTGGGGCCGCGAGAGAACGATGCGCGGCGGCGGGATTGCTCGATTTGCTCTGGTTGACACCGTTAAGACAAAGACAGCGGCGAAGGCGCGCGACGGCGGCATGCACGAAGGGTGACGCCGCAAGAACCGGGCAAAGGCAGGCAAGTTGAGCGGGAGGAATGCTCCGACAGGCCGCTGGCGTGGTTCCATCACGCAGCGGGCGTAGGAACATCAAGGCGTTTCGTGATGGGTGTCACAGCCCGGGTTCGACACGGGAGCGCATTCTAGCTAACGTAGGATTTATTTATAAGGAAACTTATAAGGAAACGCAATTATGACACGCATACTGGAAGTTACCGATCTGATCTTACGCGATGCACACCAGTCGCTTATGGCGACGCGCATGGCGATGGAAGACATGGTTCCCGCCTGTGAAGACCTGGACAACGCGGGATACTGGTCGCTCGAGTGCTGGGGCGGAGCCACCTTCGATTCCTGCATCCGGTTCCTGAACGAAGACCCCTGGGAGCGGCTGAAGATGTTCCGCAAGCTGCTGCCGAAGACCAAGCTGCAGATGCTGCTGCGGGGCCAGAACCTGCTGGGCTACCGGCACTACGAAGATTCGGTAGTGGAGCGGTTTGTGGCCAAGGCGGCCGAGCATGGGATGGACGTGTTCCGGGTGTTTGACGCGCTGAACGACGTGCGCAACCTGAAGACGTCGATCCAGGCGGTGAAGAAATCAGGCAAGCACGCGCAGGGCACGATCTGCTACACGGTGAGCCCGCTGCACACCGTGGAAGCGTTTGTGGACATGGCCCAGCGCTTGAAGGAAATGGGATCGGATTCGATCTGCATCAAGGACATGGCGGCGCTGCTGAAGCCGCAACCGGCCTACGACCTGGTGAAGGGCATCAAGGAAAAGTGCGGCCAGGATACGCTGGTCTCCCTGCACTGCCACTCCACCACGGGAGTCACGCTGGTGAGCTACATGAAGGCGATTGAAGCCGGGGTAGACATGGTGGATACCTCGATCAGCTCGCTTTCCCTGGGACCGGGACACAACCCGACCGAAAGCCTGGTGGAGATGCTGGAAGGCACGGGAGTGGAAACGCGCCTGGATATGAAGCGGTTGCTGAAGGTTCGCAATTACTTCAAGACGATCCGTCCGCGCTACAAGGAGTTCCTGAGCGACATTACGGGAGTCGAGACGGAGATCTTCAACAGCCAGATCCCCGGCGGCATGATCAGCAACATGGAAAGCCAGTTGAAGCAGCAGGGAGCGGGCGGCAAGCTGGAGGAAGTGCTGCTGGAGGTTCCGCGGGTGCGCAAGGTGTCCGGCTATCCGCCGCTGGTGACGCCGAGTTCGCAGATTGTGGGCACGCAGGCGGTATTCAACGTTCTGATGGGTCCGTACAAGGTGTTGACCGGAGAGTTTGCCGACCTGATGCTGGGCTACTACGGCGAGACAATTGGTCCCAAGGATCCGGCGGTGCTGGAACTGGCGCGGGTCCACGCCAAGAAGGAAGCAATCACCAGCCGTCCGGCGGATTTGCTGAAGCCGGAGTGGGAGGCATTGCGCGCCGACGCGCTGGCCTTGAAGGGATGCAACGGCACCGACGAAGACGTGCTGACATTTGCGATGTTCCCGCAGGTGGCGCCGAAGTTCTTTGGCACGCGGTCGCAAGGGGCGAAAAACCTGGGTAAGGATCCGTCGAAGGCGGTTCCGGTGGCAGCAGCGCCCAAGGCGGGCGCGGCGGCACAGCCCACGGACCCGAAGAAATATGCGGTCACCATCAATGGACAGACGCACAACGTCACCGTCGCCGCGGCGCGGTAGAACGAAAGGGATCAGGTAGAAGACATGGCAACCACGGTTCCAGAACAACCGAAAATGAAGACGATGGATGAGCGCATTACGGCTTTGCGCGAGAAGCGCGCGAAGGTAGAGGAAGGCGGCGGCGCCAAACGGATTGCAAAACAGCACGACCAGGGCAAGTTGACGGCTCGCGAGCGGGTGGCGAAGCTGGTGGACCCGCAGTCATTCCAGGAAATTGGCGCCTTTGCGCAGCACCGGGCGACCTTGTTCGGGATGGCGGGAAAAGATCTTCCGGCCGATGGAGTGGTGACCGGATGCGCCAAGATTGACGGGCGCCTGGTGCACCTGGCCAGCCAGGATTTCACGGTGGCGGGCGGGGCGGCGGGCGAGGTTCACTCCGACAAGTGCGTGGAGATGATGAAGTCTTCGCTGAAGACCGGGTCGCCGTTCATCTTCATCAACGATTCGGGCGGGGCGCGCATCCAGGAAGGCATTGACGCACTGGGCGGTTACGGACGCGTCTTCTTCAACAACGTGATGCTGAGCGGCACGGTACCGCAGATTTCGCTGATTTGCGGACCCTGCGCGGGCGGCGCGGTTTACAGCCCGGCGTTGACCGACTTCATTATCCAGACCAAGCAGGCACAGATGTTCATCACTGGCCCGTCGGTGATCAAGCAGGTGACGGGCGAGGTGGTAACGGGCGACGAGCTGGGTGGTCCGGTGGCGCAGCTGAACAACTCGGGAGTGGTTCACTTTGTGGCGGAAAACGATGAGGACGCGGTGTACATCTGCCGCCGGCTTCTGAGCTTCCTGCCCTCGAACAACCTGGAGGATGCGCCGCGGCTGCAATATGAATTTCCCATGGAAGACGACGAATCGCTGAACGGCATCGTCCCGGCGGAACACAAGCAGTCCTATGACGTACGCGAAATTCTGACCCGCATTCTGGATCACAACGACTTCATGGAAGTGCAGCCGGGCTTTGCACCGAACATCGTGATCGGCTTTGGCCGCGTCCAGGGACGGGCGATCGGCATCATCGCCAATCAGCCGGCAGTGCTGGCGGGAGCGCTGGACATCAACGCCAGCGACAAGGCAGCGCGCTTCATCCGCTTCCTGAACGCATTCAACCTTCCGATCGTCACGTTTGTGGACGTTCCGGGCTTTTTGCCGGGAGTGCAGCAGGAATACGGCGGGATCATCCGCCACGGGGCGAAGATGTTGTTTGCTTATTCGGCGGCAACCGCTCCGAAGATCACGATCATTCTGCGCAAGGCTTACGGCGGCGCCTACCTGGCGATGTGCTCGAAGGACCTGGGCGCGGACCGGGTGCTGGCCTGGCCGACAGCCGAGGTTGCGGTGATGGGAGCAGAAGGCGCCGCGGAAATTGTGTTCCGCAAGGAAATCGATGGAGCGGAGGACAAGAAAGCGAAGCGGCAGGAGCTGATCGATCTGTACCGCGATGCGTTTGCCAACCCGTTTGTGGCCGCCGGCCGCAGATTGGTGGACGACGTAATTGAGCCTTCCAAGACGCGGCGGGCGCTGGCACAGGCACTGGGCGCGCTGGAGACCAAGCGCGAAATGCGGCCTTCGAAGAAACACGGATTGATTCCGCTTTAATCGCGGCGACGCGGCCGGCAGGAGCCAAAAGCGATGACCGGCGGCAGGGCAGGCGGCAAACATTGCCGCCGCGGCTGCCGGCAACGGGCCCTGCGGCGGCTGACGCCAGGCGAGGAGAAGACAATGGAAACGACAATAACGAGAAAGAAGACCGCGAGGCCCACTGTGGCAACCGAAGCCGAAGTGCAACAATTGCATGCCGAGCTGGAAGCGCTGAAGAAGGAGTTATCCGCACGGATCATGGCCATGGAGGCACTGGTTCCGAAGCAGGCAGAAGCCGCGCAAGAGACTGTTTCGGCGGAGACGCTGGCAATGATTTCGGTGGCGGTTACGGCCTACCTTGGCAAGAAGGTGAAGATCCGCTCGGCTCGCTTCATACCGACGTCGAATACGTGGACGCAGACGGGACGCGCGATCGTCCAGGCTTCGCACAACCTGCCGCGCTAAAGCGAGAAGACCAGGAGCGCCCCGGGGGCAAGCGCCGGGGCCTTGGGCCGCAAGGATTGTGGACGCGGCGCTCCACTGACGGCGTGGCACAAGGGTTCGCCGCGCGCGAGGAGAACGACATTGAAGTTACAGATCGGGATCGACGGCAAGACCTACGAAGTGGAAGTGGAAATCACCGAGGACGACATGGCGCCGAAGCCGCATTACATTCCGGCGCAGCCGACAGCGACCGTGCTGACGGCGGGAGCGGCGCCGGCAGCGGCAGCAGCGAAAGCAGCCGATGCTCCGGTGGCCAACGAGAGTAAGGTTTGCCGCTCGCCCATTGCAGGCATGGTGACGCGGGTAAACGTGCAGCCGGGACAGCAGATCCAGCCCAATGACCTGCTGCTGGTTCTGGAAGCGATGAAGATGGAAACCAATGTGACCTCGCCGGTGGGCGGCAAGGTGAAGACCGTGAAGGTTGCACAGGGCGATGGGGTGCAATTGCAACAGGTCCTGGTGGAGTTTGAATGATGAGCACATCAACAGAGCAGAAGGCAGTGGCAGCGGAATTGAAGGACGTACCGGGGATTGAGTTTATCGACCACTTTGCGATCTCAGTGCCGCAGGGGCAACTGGATGGACAGGTTGCAGCCTACGAGATGCTGGGTTTCCGCGAACTTCACCGCGAGGAAGTACACGGCAAGGACCTGGTTCGCGAGGTGCTGCTGCAGATTGGCGACGGCCCGAACCTGATCCAGTTGCTGGAGCCGCTGGCGCCGGAAAGCCCGGTGCAGAAGATGATCGACAAGAACGGCGGACGCGGCGGCTTTGCCCACGTGGCCTTCCGGGTGAAGAGCGCGCAGAAGGCGTTCGACGCGATGAAGGCGAGCGGCTTTCACATCCTCGACGCCGCGCCGCGGCCGGGTTCGCGGGGAACCACCGTGTTCTTCGTGCATCCAAAATCGCGGGCGGAATATGCATTTGGATTCTTGATTGAGATCGTGGAAGAACCCGTGTAAGACGACGCGGGAATGAGTACGGAAGGAGCGCGGAAAAATCCGCGCTCCTTTTTTGTTGGGAAAGAGCCGGGGCGGAGTTGGAGGGGGTGAGGCGCGTTGGGAGCTGGATCGGATATTTGCGCTGTGCGGGGATTCCTCGCGGGGCTCGGAATGAGACCCCGACGACAAGGATAGGGACTACGGCAAAGGCAGGAACAAGAGCAACAGCCACGGCAGAGACAAGGACAGCGGCGGGACGAGAACGGAGGCGACTACGCCAAGTTAGCCAATGGATGGCGAAAGTGGGGCGCCAGAAGCGTGGGGCCCGGAAGCGCCAGGCTCGCCCTGGCTGAGTTGGAGAGCTTGGCGGAGGACGGCGAGGACGCGTCCGGTGGCCTGTTCGAGAGGGCCGGCAATGGCGTGGCCGCTGGCGCAGACGTGGCCGCCACCGCCAAAGATCTGGGCGATGCGGGCGACATCGATGCGCCCCTTGCTGCGCAGGCTGACATGGTAAGTCGAGTCCGAGCTCTCACGAAAAAAGGCCGTGGCCTCGACCCCGTGGATGCCGAGCGCCCAGTTCACCAGGCCCTCGCAATCCTGCTCGGAGGCGCCGCTGGCAAACAGGTCGGCCTGGGAGACATGCATCCAGGAGATGGAGCCATCGCAACGCAGGTTGGACAGGGCGCGGCCAAGCAGTTGCATCTTGGAAAGCGGATTGGAGAAGTAGACCTGCTGCGCGATAGCGGCGGGATCGGCTCCGGCGAGAACCATTTCACGGGCAAAGGCGAAGGTTCCGGCGTTGGTGCCCGAGTAGCAGAAGGCCCCGGTATCGGTGAGCACGGCGGTGTACAGGCAGGTGGCGATGTCCTGGGTGATGCGGATTCCGGCGGCCTGGGCGAAGCGATAGAGGAGCTCGGCGGCAGCGGCGGCGGTGGGAACCACGAAGTTGACGTCGGCAAATTCGAGCGCGGTGCCATGGTGGTCGATGGCGACCGAGAACAAACCGTCGAGGCCCTCGATCTGGGCGCGCTGGATGGTGTCACACTCGATGATGAGCGCGCCGTCATAGTGGGCGGCATCGACGGGGCCGGTGCGGAGTTCCGCGGCGCCGGGCAGGCCGCGATAGATGAAGGGAACGCCACCGCCGAGGAAGCCGTCGGCCTGCTTGCCCATGGCACGCAGGATCTGCACGCAGGCGAGAGTGCTGCCGACGGCATCGCCGTCAGGCCGGGCGTGGGAGGTGACCACCCAGCGCTGGCGCGACCGGACCGCCTGCAAGACCTCGGCAAGAGTGTTCATGGAGTCTTCTTCTTCTCGCGCTTGTCGATGCGGTGCAGCAACTCGTCTATGCGCGCGCCATACTTGCCGGAGTTGTCGAGCACGAAGTGGAGGTCGGGCGCGAGACGGAGGCGGAGCGCATCGGCGAGCTGGTGGCGGATGAAGCCGACGGCATCATTGAGCGCGGCGACGCACTCCTGCTGCTCGCGGTCGTCGCCATCCACGGCGACATAGACGCGCATGGCTTTGCCGCCGGGCGCCATGATGACTTCATTGAGGGTGACAAGGCCGATGCGGGGATCGGAAAGCTCACCGGTAACGATGATGACGAGTTCTTCCTTGATCGCCTCGATGAGACGATCCTTGTGGTGCTGTGCACTGCGGTTTTCCAAGAACGTTGCTCCTGCCGGCCGATGAAGAATGCGGTTCCCACGCAATGGAACGCAAGCACGGGTAAACCGTTTAATGTATCACAATGGCGGGCAGGGCGCGAGAGCGGAGGGGCAGGAGAAATTCATCCTGGAGAGATGTTTCCGAAGTATAGTTGCGGGTTCAGCCAACGGGCGAGAGGTGGGGGATGCAGCGCAGATCGTTTCTGAAGGGAGCCGGCGTTGTCAGCGTGGCGGTGGTGGGCGGCGGGGTGTGGCGAGCCTCGGAGCAAGGCGTATTCAGCTCGGGCGAAGGCGCGGCATACGAGCCGTGGAAGGATTGGCGCACGGACGCGGGCGGTGGAGCGCTGGGACTGGTGAGAGCCGCGATTCTGGCGGCAAGCCCACATAACACGCAGCCGTGGTTATTCAAGGTGGAGAATTTGTCGATTGAGCTGTACATCGACACCCGCAGGAATGTGGGAGCCTTGGATCCGTACCTGCGCGAGGAACATATCGGCATGGGCTGCGCGCTGGAGAACCTGATGCTGGCCGCGGCCGCCAATGGCTATGCGGCGACCGTCAGGCTGGTTCCGGGAGGGCTTGGGCCAATTCCCGCCGGAGGGCCGGCGAAGCTGCTGGCGCGGGTGGGACTGGCGGCAGCGCCGACGGATCGGCGGCAGACGACGCCGCTCCAGGGGCAGGCACCCGAGGGGCAAGGCGAGCATAACGAGCTGTTCGATGCAATCCCGCGGCGGCATACGAATCGCAGTCTCTACCACCCGGAGAAGGCGCTTCCGCCGGCGTTTGTGGAGGATTTGAGCGGGCTGGCGAGCGGCGAAGCAGAGGTGAAAATCTTTTTGTTCACCGAGGCGGCCCAGCGGCAGAAGATTGTCGAAATCAGCTCGGCGGCGAATGACGAGATCTATGCCGATCCCGCGGTGCTGCGCGGCAGCCATCGCTGGCTGCGGACGCAGTGGAGCGAGGTCCAGAAGTATCGCGACGGGCTCACCATCGATGCCGCCGGGATGCCGCCGATTGCAACCGGAATTGCCAAGATGATGACGCCGGGAATGCTGCAGTGGGCGGCGCGGCGGAGCAGCAAGAACGGCTACAAAGAGCTGATGCTGAGCGCGCCGCTGATGGGCGTGATTGCGGTGCGCGACCGCTATGAACAGGAACAATGCCTGCGCGCGGGCCGCATCTGGCAGCGGGCGCATTTGCTGGCAACGGCTCGCGGAGTGGCGGCGCGGCCCTGCAATGAGTCAGTGGAAATGATGGACCGCGAGCGGGTGCTGGCACAGCCGGCGAGACGGGCTGCGTTGCTGGGCGAAGTTCTGGGCGATGCGGCGTGGCAGCCGACCTTTGTTTTCTACATGGGCTATCCGCGGTGGAAGGCGCGAGCCAGTCCGCGGCGGGGAGTGGAAGACGTAGTGCTTTGAGGAGGGATGATTGAGCTGTGCCGGGGGCTGCCCGGGATAAAGCTTTAGGGGCGAGGGCAACGACAGGAACAAGAACAAAGGCAAGAGCAACGACAGGAACAAGAACAACGGCAAAGACGAAGGTCAACGATTCCACTTCTGCCCAAAGATTGCAGAAATGGGGCACCAGAAGCAAGACCAGAAACAACGTCAGAGACGACTCCGGGTGGCGCACCGGGAGCAGGCGCAGCAGCAGTGGCGGCGGGAGCGGGAACTAGAGTTCGATGACGTCGCCTTCGCGGGCAGCACGGACGCGAGGATAGTACTCGGAGGCGGACTTTACGATGGAGTCCACACACGCGTCGTCGTGGTCGGGATCGTGGTGGTAGAGGACCAGTTCCTTGGCTCCGCTCTCCAGCACGATGTTGACGGCTTCCCTCCAGTGGCTGTGTCCCCAGCCGAGACGCCTGGCGTGGTATTCATCGGGGAGATACTGGGCATCGTAGATGAGGACATCGGCGCCTTCGGCGAGTTTGCGCACGCTGCGGTCAAAGTGGGCGTTGCCGGGCTCGTTGTCGGTGGCGTAGACGAAGATTCCGTTGTCGGTCTCGAGACGGAAACCGAGGCATCCCTGGGGATGATTGAGCCACATGGATTGCACGATGCAATCGTCGAAGGCGACGCGTTCCTCGTCCATGTCATAAAAATTGCAGTGCGCGGCCATCTCGGTCATGTCCACGGGGAAATAGGGATCGGCCATCTGCTCCTGGATGGCGCGCTGCAGGCCGCGGGTGCGGCTGGAGGAGTGGAAGAAAAAATAGTTGTCGGAATTTTCGTAGAGGGGCTTGAAAAAAGGAATGCCCTGGATGTGGTCCCAATGGAAATGAGAGAGAAATACGTGGGCGTAAATGGGATTGGAGCCACGCTCGGCCATGAGGCTTTTGCCGAGATTGCGGAAGCCGGTGCCGCAATCAAAGACGTAGATGTGGTCGTTGACACGGACCTCGACGCAGGAGGTATTGCCGCCGTATCGCATGTTCTCCAACTGCGGGGTTGGAGTCGATCCACGAACGCCCCAGAACTTGATTTGCATGACTCTCCTCAACGGTTGAGAGCGGATTTCGAAATCACAGCCAAAGCAGTCGTTGCGCCAACTCCGGACTCCGGGACGGAAGACCATGGAGAGAGAGTTACCAGAGTTACCAAAGTATATGCTACCTGCGAGGCTGCCTCAATGCCGCGGCGGACGGCAAGGCAGCGCGGCTGCTGGCGCCAACCCCTGCCATTGCAACAGGCACGCCGGGGCGGGCGCAGGGTGATTGCAGCCAACTCGGTGACAGATAAGGCAGTTCGGTGATGATTGCAAAGTTTCGCTATGGGCACGGGTAGTTACTATTAGCTGGGGCGCCGATGAACTACTGACTTGACACTTTCGGGTTGGAACGTAAGCTGTAATGGGAAGGAGTACCAGCAATGTTTGCCATGGACGATGCGGGGGGACAAGAAAAGCGGGCTATCCGGCGGTTTCCTCTCCAACTTCCGGTGACGGTGACGACGGTCTCGGGCGGACAGATGGAAGCGGCGGCGGAAAGCCGGGACGTCAGCTCGCATGGTATCTGCTTTTATTGCGACGCGGCGTTGGAACGTAACTCGACGATTGAATTTACGGTGACGTTGCCCACCGAAGTGACGATGACGGAGCCGATCAGCGTGCGTTGCAACGGCACCGTGGTCCGGGTGGAAAACAGCGATGGCGGAAGTAAGTTTGCGGTGGCAGCCGCCATCGACAGTTACGAATTTGTTGCCAAAGACGAAAAGCAAAATTCTGTTCCGGCCACGGACGCGCCTACGATTCCGTGATCGATTGGTTCAAGCTAAGAAAATCCCTGGCATGGCTGGGTCTTGCGCTGGTGATGACCGCTGCAGCCCAGGCGCAGCAGCCAATCGGCGAAGTGTTTTCAAGCGATGCCGGCAGCGGCGGATCGGGGTCTGCCTGGGGCGGCACGCGGGTGGTGAGCGGATCGCAGGTAGCGGCCGGAGATGTGGCCGCCGTGCTGAAGCTTGAGCGTGGCGGGCAGTTGCGGATCTGTCCCAAGACGAACCTTTCGGTGAGTGCGAACCCGGACGGCAAGGCCCTGGCGCTGGGGCTGAACACGGGCGCGATGGAATTGAATTACGAGCTGCGCAGCGGGGTGGACTCGCTGCTGACCCCGGATTTCCGGCTGCAACTGATCAGTCCCGGCAGCTTCCACCTGGCCATTCGGGTGAACCCTTCGGGGGATACCTGCCTGCGCTGGCTGCCGGGCGGCGATGCGGCCGTGTTTGTGACGGAAATGATGGGCAGCGACTCCTACCAGCTTTCGCCGGGAAAGAGCGTGTTGTTCCGGGCGGGAAAGATCTCCGGCGCGACGGCGGCTCCGGCTGAGTGCGGATGCCCGGAGAAGGCAGCGGCGGTGGACGCGTCCAGAAGCAGTCCGGCGGCGGCCACCACGCCACGGGCAGTGGCGCCAGCGGCGGCGGAAAAGAATGGGGCCGAGGCGCATCTGGAGGTAGACAGCTCGTTTGTGTATCGCGGCAAGGAAGCGGTACAGGATTATTACGAGTCGGTGTCGCGGCTATCGGTTTCGACGGACAACCGGAGGCTGGCGCTGGCGCTGCTTCCGGCGGTGAGTTCCCCGGCGGCGGAAAGCAAGCCTGCCGCGAAAAAAGAGAGCTTCCTGCAACGGCTTGGCGGCATGCTGGGACGGCTGTTCCGGAGATAGAAGGGTTGGCGGCGTTGATTGGTGCGAGTGATTGTGTTGTACTATTTATGGGTTTAGGCGTGGTAAACTCCCATTCGACAACGTTTTAACCATCGCTTGCGACGCCCGGCGACGGGCTGCGGTAAATCCGCTTACACGGAGAAACAAAGACATGACGAAAGCCGATCTCATCGAGGAAGTTTCGCGACTGGCCGAGTTGACCCGCAAGGACAGCGAAGTCATTGTAGAAACGATCTTCGACAGCGTGGTGCGCGCTTTGCGCACGGGAGACAAGATCGAGATTCGTGGTTTTGGCAGCTTCCGGACCCGGCAGCGCAAGCCACGGGTTGGGCGCAATCCGAAGACCGGCGACCGTGTCGAGGTACCTCCGAAAAAAATTCCTTTCTTCAAACCAAGCAAGGAACTGAAGGACATGGTGAACCGCGATGGCGGGCAGCCACAGGCTGCTGCCGCCGGTTTGAGCGAGTCCGCGGCGGGCAAGCCGGAAAACTAGAAGGACGGCGCGCAGCCGGGAAGGTTTGCGGGCGCGGAACACGCGCCTTGAAACTCGCTGGTGCAGGTCGTATAGTCGAAGCGCTGGCGGCGACACTGCCACGTTCTAATTGCTGTGAATCTGCCAAACTCCATCACGCTGGTGCGCATCTGCTGCGTGCCGTTGTTTCTCGGCATCCTTTCGAGCCATGGTTTCCATGCGGTGCACGGCCGGCAGGAAGTGCTGGCGGCGGCGGTGTTTCTGCTGGCTTCGCTAACCGACGGAGTGGATGGGTACCTGGCGCGGCGAACCAACCGGGTGACCACGCTGGGCACGCTGCTATCGCCGCTGGCCGACCAGTTGCTCGTGGCCACCGCTTACATCACCCTGGTGCTTTTTGCTCCGGCGCTGGTTTCCGGCTGGATGGCCGTGGTGATTGTGGGGCGGGAGTTTCTGGTAACCGGGCTAACCTCGGTGGCGGTGCAGGAAGGTATTACGCTGCGGGTCCAGAAGACGGGAAAAGTAAAGACCGTGGTGCAGGTGGTTTCCGTGGTAGCGGTGCTGATGGCCCATGCCTGGCCGCGCTGGCCGGTGGGCGGCGCGATGCTTCCCGGAGTGACGATCGCGCGTGCCGCCATCTGGTTGATGATGGGGGTCTCGGTGCTTTCGGCCATGGTGTACTTCCGCTCGTTCTGGTTGGAGGCGATGCTGAAGAGCCGGCAGCGGCGCGCCGCACTGCCGTTTGTGGTCAGGCAGGACGGCAAGAACGTGCGCGCGACCTAGGTTCAATTGAAGTGGCTTGATGATTCGCGATTTCGCGGTGGCGAGGTTGTTCCATGACCGACTTCCCTGCTGAATACTCTGCTGAAGAACGCCGCTGGCTGTTGCGGCTGGCGCAGTTGGCAATTGGCGCGGCGGTCCGCGGCCAAGGGCGGCGGGAGCCGTTGCGCATGGCTGAGGCCACTCCCCATCTGCGAGAGGCGCGCGGCGCCTTCACCACGCTGCACGAAAATGGCAACCTGCGCGGCTGCATTGGATATGTATTGGCCGTGGCGCCGCTGGAACAGACGATCCGCGAGACGGCGCGCGCGGCCGCCCTGGAGGATTCGCGCTTTCCTCCGGTGTCCGAGGATGAACTGGAACGCTTGCAAGTGGAGATCAGCGTGTTGTCGCCAATGTTCAGAATTGCGCCGGAAGACGTGGTGGTGGGCAGGCACGGCCTGATGATAAGCCACGAGGGACGGCGTGGATTGCTGCTGCCGCAGGTGCCGGAGGAGTGGGGCTGGGATCGGGAAACCTTCCTGGCGCAGACCTGCCGCAAGGCCGGACTTCCGGCGGACAGTTGGAAGCACGGAGCAAAGATTGAAGCGTTCACGGCCGAAGTGTTTGGAGAAACCGAGCCGGGCGAGAGTTTGCGGGAGTAGGACAGCTCCGCGATTCCGGCACGGGCAAAGACGCCCGGAGTGAAGCTGCGCGGCCTCCCACCTTATCCGCGCAAAGAACGCGCGGCGAAGGTGGGACACCCGGCCACTCGCAACCTACCACTCACAACCTGCAATCGGCAGATGGAATTTTCTATTGCACCGTCCTATCGCACCGTGACCGAAATCGTCAGCGGCCCGGGATTGGTCACGGTTCCCGTCCCAGTCGGGGTCACGGTGACGGTGTAGGACCGCGCGACGCTGGAATGGATTGGGTTTGAAATTCCACCGCAGGCGATGGCAAAACCTGCCAGCGCGATGGCCGATGCCATCAGCAGGGCGGCCAGAAGCCGCTTCCGGCGGAGGGTAAACGGCGCGCCGGCCAGGACCGCTCCGAAAAAGATCATGCTGCCGCCGCGCCAGGGCGCCGCTGGGACGTGGTTGGCGGCGTTGGCGTTGGCCGTAATGGTGAGTACGGTGCTTCCAGATCCGCCATCGGTTAAGGTGACCGAGGGCGCGCTGGCGGTGACGTTGGAGGCCGTACCATTGCTCGACGTGACGGTGGTTGCAAAGGAAACCGTGCCGGCGTAGTTGACGGAGTACAGAGACAGGGTGACGTCGGAACTGCCCGTGACCGATAGCGTGTTGGCCGTGAGCGCGTAGGTGACCTGGGGAGCCGCGTTGACGGTGAGCGTGACCATGGCTTCGGCGGGACTGTACGTGGTGGTGTCGGTCGGGGTGAAGGTCGCGGCAAGGGTCTGCGTCCCGGCGGAGAGCACGGTGCTGGCTGGCGGGTTGTAAACGAATGTGCCCGGAACGCTGGCGGTGGCGTCCAACTGGGTTGCGCCGAGGGGCGTGGGATTGGTGATGGGCGCCGGGGCCGGCCAGGTGATGGTGGGCAGGAGTTTGACCGGCGTCCAACCGGTGGAGGTGTTCTCCAAAATTGTGACGTAGGAAGGCGACGCGCCGGTGAGCAGGGCAATGGCGGAGTTGCCGGTGCCGAAGAAATCACTCAAAGCCGCGGCTTGATCGTAAAATGCGTTTGCCGGAGCAGCGGTGAAGAGGACGGGAGCGCCAAAAGTGCCGTCTCCATTGCCCAGCAGAAGCACCAGGCTGGGGTCTCCCGTAGCTTGCCAACCAGCGACCACGGCAAGGTCGGTTTTGCCATCGCCGTTGAAATCCGCGGCGGCCACCTGGTGGAGCTTGGCGGTCGATCCGGCAGGCAATCCGGCGCTGACGGGAGTTCCCGCCGTGAAGGTGCCGTCGCCGTTGCCGGTGAGGATGGTGACGGTCTGGTTCAAAGAGTCGGAAACAACGAGATCCGGTTTGCCGTCGCCGTTGAAATCTGCCACCGCAATGCCTTCGGCGTCCAGTCCCGCGCCAGTGAGGTAGGAATCTCCGGCGGTGAAGGATCCGTCACCTTTACCGAGCAGTATCTGAACTCCCAGGCTGGCGCCGCCGGTCACGGCGATGTCAGGGATGCCGTCGCCATTGAAGTCGCCAACCGCGAAGAAAACGCCGACACCGGTTGATCCGGTGACCGGTCCCAGTCTGAAGATTCCGTTGCCGTTGCCGAGCAGGACGGTAAAGCCGCCGGAATAGACAACGATGTCGGCGTGCCCGTCGCCATTGAAGTCGGCAACCTGCGCAATGGTGCCGGCCGCATTGGGCGCCGGGGTTCCCGTGGTGAAAGTGCCGTCGCCTTTGCCGAGCAGAATGTAATGGCCATTTACGGCCAGGTCGAGGTTGCCATCGCCGTTGAAATCAGCCGTGGCGAGCGAGACACCTTCGCCTGACCCTCCGCCGGTAAAGGGGTTGAAGGAAACTCCCGTGGTGAAGGCGCCGGCGCCATCTCCGAGGAAGACCTGGATGGTTCCCGAAGCGTCGGCAATGGCGAGATCGGGATGGCCGTCGTTATTGAAGTCGCCGGCAACGATTCCGGCGGCGCTCGACCCCAGGGTTGGGAACGTGTTGGCGCTGGTGATGGTGGGACCCTGTCCGGTGACGACCACCGACTGCACGGCGGACGTGCTGGTGGTGTAGGAAGCAGCGGTCGAGGTGGTGCCCTGGAATACGGCTGCGACGCTGGTTGTTCCGGCGGGCAAGGCGCGCCGCAGGATTGCGGTTCCGCTGCTGCTGAGCCAGACGGCGCCCAGCACCGCCGCGTCATCACAGTGGGCGGCGCCGGCATTGCAGAACACGACCTGGCCGGCGGTGAGCGGGGTTGCGGTGGCGGAGGTCACCGTGGCGGTGAAGGTAATCACCGCGCCGGCCGTGGCAGTTGCCGGGGATATGGCGAGCGTGGTCGTGGTGGCCGTGGGAGTGACAGCCAGGGCAGAGGAAGAAAGAAAAAGGACGGACGCCATCAACATGGCCGAAACCGGCAGGAAGAGTGAACGGCTCCGAATCATGTTTCTTGTTGCGATCACGCTATGGATCAAAGCCATGTTGCGAATCCCTCGAATGGTCAGTCTCAATGCAGGAGCTGGACGCGGCGAATCGCGCCCACCCGATAGCATATATGAGAGCAGACAAGGACAAGAGAGAGAATTCGTGGGGCAGCGGCGCGGCAGACCCGGCGCGAGCGCCGGGCAGAGCCGGAGAGGAAGGCGCGACTGTGCCAGGTTGGGCGCGAAAGGATGGGCAAAGCCAGGTACAAAGCGCGAAACCGATGCGGGGCCGGGCGATGGTTTCCTGAGGGTCCCACATTCGCCAACGGCAGGCGGATGTGGGCCACCCTGATGTGGGCCACGCGGCCTGGGCTGCTAGTCTTCTTTCTGCACCAGGTCTCCCAAGCCGATTTCCGCGAAGGAGCGGGTAATGATCGCGGTGGAAGAGTCGGCGGTGACGTTGATGATGAGGACTTCACCCAGAACGTGAAGCGGGGCGGCGGCCTGCGCTCCTTCGGTGATCTTGGCGGGCTTGTAGGAGGTGTCTTCGGCGCCCTTGGGCAGGCGCTCGGAGGCGCGATCTATTTTGTTGAGATCGCCCGCGGTGTAGCCGCGCAGGATGTAGAGATAGTCTCCCAGTTTGGCTCCCTTGGCGGTGCCGAAGTTGGTGTAGACGGTCTGGCCGCTGCCGAGGATGGAGAGGAAGTCGCGGGCGGCGAGAATCTCGCCGCGAACCGCCGGGATGTTGGGAAGGAAGGAGGCGAGCTCGGGCTCGGTGGTGCGGAAAGGGATCGGCGGTTTTTCGTGGAAGGGCACGATGAGATCGCCGGGCACCGTGGTGGTGCAGGAAAAGTCAAAGCTGGCGACGGCGGAGGTTCTGTCGAGGGAACGCACGGTTACCCAGCCGATGTCCTCGTAGATCCCGCCGAGCCTGGCGAAGTTCCGGCGCTCGTTGGGCGAAGAGTCCTCGATGTTGGGATCCCTGATCTGGCGCAGAATGCTGTAGCGCTGTCCTTCGACCAGTCCTGGACCTGCCAGGAAGAGGCGGGTGCGGCCTGGAAAACGGTCCTCGTGGGGACTTTCCTTGGCTCCGAGGACATAGTTAGTCCGTGGGATGGAATCCCTGGTCACAAAGCCGGAGCAATACATTTGGCTGTAGCTGGGACCGTTCGCGGGAGAGTTGGTGGAGGGAAGGTCCGGCTTGGGGCCGGACTGCGCCCACAGGGTAGCGGACAGCAGGGTAACTGCAAGGATCAGTTGTTTCATTCCATGCTCTCATTTCAGCCGCGACGCGGCGCTTGCCGGGAATGCCCGTCCATGATTGTAACCGGAAGCTAACAAAGGCGGGAGCGGTGGTCAAGCGGGCATCGGTGCAGCGGTTGACTGAAAGGGCACCTTTGCGCTTTCCGAAATATTTTGAACAGGAAAATGCATTCAGGCATTGCAACCTGCCGGTTGCGCCTTTACCATTTGCGACGAATGAGTGTTCCCCCAATGAACTACGCTGCACGCTCCCTGCGCCTTCGCATTCCGCGGATTTGCGTCGCGATTACGGCTACGGACGCCGCTGACATGATCGACAAGGCGGAGGCGGTTCTGCGCGACAATGCGCTGCTTGAACTCCGGCTCGACCACCTGAAGAGTCCTGCCTCGGCACTGCCGCGGCTGCGGCGGCTGGCGGAGATTCGTCCCGACGCCGTTTTGATTGCCACCTGCCGGCGGGTGGAGGGCGGAGGCAGATTCCACGGCACGGTGGAGGCCCAACTGGAGGTGCTGCGCAAGGCAACCGAGTCGGGTTGTCTGGCCATCGACGTGGAAATTGAAAGCGCCGAGGCGATGAGCACCGCGGAATGGGAAGAGCTGCGGGCCCGCGCCGCCTTGATTCTCTCCAGCCACGACTACAAGTGCACCACCAACCTGGAGGAGATGTTTGCGCGGATGCGCGCCTTCAACGCTGATTTTTACAAGCTGATCGGCACGGCCACCTGCCTGCATGACAACGTCCTGATGACCCGCTTCCTGGAGCAGCACAGCTCCGAGTATCCGATGGTTGGGGCGTGCATGGGCGAAGAAGGAATGCTGAGCCGGGTGCTGGGGATTCGCGCCGGTGGTGCATTCACCTTTGGCTCGACGGGACACGGCAAGGAGACAGCTCCGGGGCAGCCGACTTACCGCGAGCTGCGGGACTTCTACCGCATCGAACATATTGAGCCGGTGACCAAGGTTTACGGAATTGGCGGCGACCCGGTGTCGCACTCGATGTCTCCGTGGGTGATGAACTCGGCCTTCCGCCGGGAGAATGTAAACGCCGTCTACCTGCCCCTGCTGGCCAAGGGTCTGGACGATCTTCTGCGCACCACCACCGACCTGCCGCTGGATGGACTCAGCGTGACCATGCCCTACAAACAGGCGGTTGTGGAACATTTGGACAATAGCGACGTACTGACCCAAAACACGGGCGCCTGCAACACCATTGTGCGGGGCAAGGACGGCAGATTGTTCGGCTTCAATACGGATGTGTACGGGATTGTGGCCGCGATTGAACCACGGGTGCCGTTGCAGGGCGCAAGAGTGCTGGTGCTGGGAGCCGGGGGCGCGGCGCGTGCCGCCGTGTTTGGACTGCGGGGCAAAGGCGCCGAGGTCTCGATCCTGAACCGCACCCCGGCAACGGCGCTGGCCCTGGCCAAACAATCCGGTTCCACCACGGTGAAGCGCAGCGAACTGCCGAAGCTGAACTTTGACATCATCTTCAACGCGACCCCGGTAGGAATGGGCGCGGATGCTTCGACGCCGCTGGAAGGACACGAACTGAACGCGCTGTGGGTCTTCGACTCGGTTTATAACCCGATTGAAACGCCGCTGCTGAAACTGGCCCAGTCGAAGGGCTGCGGCACCATCAGCGGCGCCGAGATGTACGTCCACCAAGCGGCGCGGCAGTTTGAGATCTGGACGGGAAAACCGGCGCCGATCGACCTCATCCGGCAGGTGCTACTGCGCCAGTTGGGTGCGACCGGGGTTGCAGACTCAGCGCCGATCCCAACCGTGGTTGCGCCCAAGGCGAAGGCCGTGGCGGCCAACGCGATTGCCTCCGACGCCAGCGCGGCCGAGGTTGCGGCGCCGTCCAGCGAAGCTCCGGCGGAAGCGGCGAAAGCCGAGCCGGAAACCGCAGCCAGGACGACGGCGAAGAAAGCTCCGCCAACGGCAGCGGATACAAAAGCTCCCGCGGCGAAGGCGAAAACGATCACCGCGAAAACAGCGGGGAAGGCGACAGGCAAGGCAGCCACCAAGCCGGCGGCGCGCAAACCCGGAAAAGCAAAACGATAGAAGCGCTGGGTCACAGGAGTTGGGCGTGCTGGCGCGAGAAGCCGTCCGCAGGCTCGCCGCGCAAACAGCCTGAGGGTTGGACCTGCCCGCGAACAAGCGGCGGCCCCACGGCGACGCTGGCCCCATCCATGGCGCGGAACAGGGCGCGAGAGAGCCGGGCTTGACCGGCATGGGCTGGCGGTAGATCCAGACGAAAATCCTTGATGCAGAAGCCCCGGCGGCAAACCGCTGCGGCGGTGGGATGGCGCCGGACGGAAATTGGATGCGCCCCGGAGCGGGGTCAGGATCGAGCGAAGCCTGGGTGCATGGGGACGAGGTGCGCGGGATTGCTGCCATTGGCGCGACAGGGGGCAACTCCCGTTTAATGACAAATCTCTACTTTTGGTTGCTAATTTGAGCAATTCACTCTAGGATTGAAGTGGGATGAACCACCTTGAACCGGCTGTAATTCGCGGGTTCAAGGTATGGGTTGGATTCCAGAGGGCAGATTCCTCGATGAACTGGCAAGATGGCAGTAAGAGGAACGATCTGGAAGTTTCCCGGAGGCTGCAACAGGCTTCCCAGCAGCCGCAGCAGCAGCAAATCATAAAATGGTATGAACGGCCTTCCCCGAAAGTAATATTCCCAAAGCTGTTACCAACCGAGTTGAAGCTAGTCCTGATCCCGCGGTGCAACCTCCGCCGGGAATCGTTGGAGAGCGAAAATGGCGTGGTACGCATACTGCATCAGCGAACAAGCGAACTTCCAGCAAGGCCGGGTTCGACGCCCATTTCTGATCGAGAGTCTTAAAGGAGTCAATTCCAATCCGGTGCGGGGCTTCCCGTGCGGCGAGTTTGTAGTGATTGTGAGCGAAATTGACCACGGATATCCACTGACCCAGCAATCCGCCATGGAACACGCGCGGATTGTGAGCGAATGCTTCAAGGTGGCAACCCTGCTGCCGTTCAAGTTCGGGACGGTGTTTGAATCCGACGAGGCACTGCGCCAGGCGATCCGCAACAACAAGAAAACCTTTGCGGATTCGATTGCCAAGCTGCGCGGCAAGAGCGAAATGCATATCAAGGTGACGGTGCGCGAAGGCACGGCGATCGCCGAGGTGCTGGCCGTGCTGCCACACAAAGCGGGCGGCGAGTACCTGACCAAGTTGAAGGCGCAGGCGAGCCGCGATCGCGAGCGCCAGTCGCGCGCGCGGGCGCTTTCCGTGCAGGTCAACAAGTTGCTCAATCCGCTGCAGGAAGAGGTTTCCTGCAAGAAGGTGGACACCGGGATGGTGCTGGACATTGCCCACCTGATCGAGTCTGCCGGGGTGGAAAAATACCAGAGCCGGTATTCCAGCGCGCTGCGCCAGTTCAAGGACGTGGAGATCTCGATCTCTGGTCCCTGGCCGCCGTACCACTTCATGCCCAGTCCGGGCAAAGTTCGCACCGTGCTCAATAACAACTGAGCGCGGGCGGAATGGACGCACAGAAGAGGCTGGCCGATGCCAGCCTCTTCTGCGTGCGCGCTGACCGGTTCCGGCATGGAAGAAAACCCGCGATAAGCGGAAACGGAATACTTACAGTTGACATTTTTTTGCCAACTCTTAGAATTTGGGTCCACGGCCCTGCGTGGAATTGCGAACCGGTTTCGGACTGCGGATGACTTCGCGGGCGAGGAACAGACGCGGCAGTCGTGGCGGGCGCCAGCCGAGGCCGGGCTTGGGCGGCGCGTAAAAGCGTTCAGGGCAGTTCCGGTGTAACTGGCCAAAGGCGGCGCGGGACTAAAACGCCTCTCGATGGTCATTCGAGAGCGGCTTCCGGCGGGAAGCGGGCGAGTGCGGAGAACGCAGAGGGTTCACCATGGAGGTCGCGGGCAGGACGAAGGTATTGATGGTGGGCGAGGATCGTGCCCAGTCAAAGTCACTGCGCGCGCACCTGGGGCGGCGCGGCTACGAGGTGAGTTTGGCGCTGAGCGGAGAAGAAGCGATCCGGATGTTCCGGCTGTTGGATCCGGCGCTGGTGCTGCTGGACGCCGATGCGCGCGGCATGGACGGGATGGAGACATTGGAGCGGCTGAAGCAGATGAAGCCGGAGGTTGCCGTGATCATGACCGCCAGCAGCGGCGCTCCGGAGATGATCTTCCGCGCCTCGAAGCTGGGCGCCGATGAGTTTATCGGCAAGCCAGTTGATCTGGATGGGCTGGATCAGCGCATGGCTCGCCTGCTGGAAGGACAACGGCAGAGCCAGGAAGTGACCCAACTGCGGGACCAGGTTCGCCGCAACAGCGACTTCAGCATGTTATTCGGCACCAGTCTGAAAATGGAGGACGTGAAGAACACCATTGAGCAGGTGGCAGACACCAATGCCACGGTTCTGATCCAGGGCGAAAGCGGCACTGGCAAGGAAGTGGTGGCGCGCATGGTTTTCTCACGCTCGCTGCGCCGCGAGAAGGCGTTCGTAAAGGTGAACTGCGCGGCCATTCCGCACGAATTGCTGGAAAGCGAACTGTTCGGCTACGAGGCCGGGGCCTTTACGGGCGCCAACCGCCAGAAGCTGGGCAAGTTTGACCTGGCCCACGGAGGCACCATCTTTCTGGACGAAATCAGCGAGATGCATCCGGCGCTGCAGGCCAAGCTGCTGCACGTTTTGCAGGATGGGGGATTCGCCCGCCTGGGCGGAAAGCGCGACATTGCCGTGGACGTCCGGGTGCTGGCGGCAACCAACCAGCAGTTGGAGCGCGCCGTGGAAGAAGGGACGTTCCGCGAGGATCTGTTCTACCGGATCAACGTGGTTACGATTCACATTCCGCCGCTGCGCGAACGGCGCGAGGAGATTCCCATCTTCCTCGATTTCTTCATGCGCAAGTACAGCGAGTACTACGCCAAGCAACCGCCGCCGTTCAGTGATTTTGCGGTGAGCCGGATGATGGAGTACAACTGGCCGGGCAACATTCGCGAGCTGGAAAACCTGGTGAAGCGCTACGTGATCGTGGGCAATGAATCGCAAATCATTCGCGAGCTCTCCAACCACAGGCCGCTGCTTCCAACCTTGAATGGATATGGCAGCGCCGCGGCAGAGGCGGCTCTGGCGGCAGCCCGCGAGGCGGACATTGGCAGCGCGGCCGCCGGGCCGGAAGAGGAACCACTTTCCCTGCTGGAAATTGGACGCCGCGCCGCCATGGTGGCGGAACGGGAGGCGATTGAGCGGGTGCTGCAGGAGACGCGATGGAACCGCCGGCAGGCGGCTCGGATTTTGAAGGTTAGTTACAAGGCTCTTCTTAACAAGATCAAGATGATGGAAGAACAGGATGCCGTCAAAAAGAAGCCTTTTATTGCTAAATAGTGGTATTTGAATACCAACTTCAAAATATATTGTGCCATGTCTGCGCAGTAAAATGTGCGGATTCGAGAAGTTCAATTCGATTGAACGAATTTATTTTGAATGGGTTAGAAATTTTTTCCGGGAGTCCTGACAATTGCGGCTCACTGGCCCCGGACGTGCTGTGGAACGGGCAACAAAGAGGCCGCAACTCAAAATGAAAGTCCCCCTCAAGAAGTATCGACTTCTCAAGGCCGCTCTAGTCGAACGGAGCGGCGTCTAAATTCTCCTGCCGAAAGATCCCACCCTCCCTCGCCTCTTTCAGAAAGCGACCCTTCCGGGGTCGCTTTTTTGATGAAGGCGGGTTGCCACGGAGGCAGGCGGCGATTTTCTTTTTCGAATCGTCTTCGCGCAGCATCCTAAATTTGTACGAAAAGGATATTACGATGCGGCAGCAGCATTGACCGGCGCGGCGGGCTGCGCATATGATTTTCGGTTTGTGGCAGGCACAGAGGCGAAGGACTCGGAAGAGCGGACTGACATCATGGAAAAACAAAAACTCGAACACTACAGGCAGCTATTGGAAACCAGACGTCTGAATTTGCGCGCGAGCGTTGCCCGTACCGAAGAGGACGGCCGCGCCGCGCAGAATGTCGACTCCGCGCAGGATATTGCCGATCGCGCCTCGAGCTCCTACCAGAAGGAGTTTCTGTTTGCACGCAGCAGCAATGACCGCCAGTTTCTGCGGATGGTGGAACACGCGCTGTCTAACATTGCCGAAGGCATCTACGGAGAATGCGAACAGTGCGGCAAAGAGATCAACGAACGGCGCCTGGAGGCGGTTCCGTGGGCGCGGCATTGCGTCGGCTGCCAGGAAAGGCTGGAGCGCGGTGAGTTGGAACAGCAGCCCCAGGAAAGCTAGCGGGGCGGCTGCCCGAAAGCCGGACGGCAGACTGCGCAAGGCAAAATTCGAAGTGAAAAATGGCTGCCTGACCAGGCGGCCATTCGTATGGTTTCCCGTTCGCGCCGGTCCAGGCCGGGCTCAGGCTTTGTCTGTGGAGAAAATTTCAGAGACCTTGCGGCGCAGCAGCGAGCCGCCGAAGGCGCCGGCGCATCCGGGCAGAGAAACCAGGACGGAACCGGCAATGCTGGCGCGGGTGAAGTGCGCGGTGGGAATCGCCAGGCTGGCGATGAGAATTGCCAGCGGCACCGGAATGCCGACGAACAGGACCCATCGCCAGGGACGCGCCGGACGCAGGATGCCGAGCAGCATGGTGCAGACGGTGACGGCCAGGGCAGAAAGCAGCGGGTCGGGCTCGTCCATGGTTTCTACCAGCACGTGGAGCAGACCGCATCCGGCGCCAAGAAGAAGCGCGAAGAGATAAAAGGCAAGTGGAAAGCGTTCAGGCTTGGAGTCTGTCATGGCGTGCACGGTCCTTGCCGAGCGATTTTAACCGCTCCGGCCGGGGCGGACAACCCAGGGCGGCGCGGCTTGCGGAATCCGGCAGCGGAGACTATCGTTTGAGGCATGTTCAGAAGCGTGGAAGATTTTCTAGCGGCGTGGAAGACGGAAAGCGAATCAACCTTGCGGGTATTTGGCGCCTTGAGCGATGACTCGCTGGCACAAAGCGTTGCACCGGGCGGCTACAGCCTTGGCTCGCTGGCCGTGCACATCACGGGCAGCATTCAAAAGATTCCGGCCTATGCGGGGCTGCTGCCCATGCCCACGGAAGTGCCGGCGCCGGCCACGGTGGCCGCCATCGTTGCGGCCTACCGGCACAATGCGCAACAGGTGGCGGATGCGGTGGCCGGGCAATGGAGCGACGCCGGACTGGGCGAAGAGATTCCCGTGTTTGGCCGCACCTTGCGCAGAGGCGCGGTGCTGGCGATACTGATCTCCCACCAGGGACACCATCGCGCCCAGATGACGGTGCTGATGCGCCAGGCCGGGCTGAAGGTTCCGGGCGTGTATGGGCCGTCGGCGGATGACGTGGCGGCCAAGAAGGCAATGGGAAAATAGGCGGAAGCCGTGGGATGGCGGGCGCGGGCACAAGGCCCGCGCTTTTTGTGCGCCCGGCGCCATGCTACTGGTACTTATAAAAACCGCGTCCGGACTTGCGGCCCAGCCATCCGGCATCGACCATCTTGATGAGCAGCGGGCAGGGACGGTACTTGGGATCGCCCATTCCGCCGTGCAGCACACGCAGAATATCGAGGCAGACATCGAGGCCGATGAAGTCGGCCAGGGTGAGCGGACCCATGGGGTGAGCCATGCCGAGTTTGAAGACCTCATCGACGGCCTCGGGCGTGGCGACGCCTTCCATGACCGCATAAATCGCCTCGTTGATCATGGGCAGGAGAATGCGATTGCTGACAAAACCGGGGGCGTCGTTGACCTCGACCGCGGTCTTGCCGAGGCGTTCGGCAACGGCCTTGACGGCCGCGTAGGTGGGGTCGCCGGTGGCCAGGCCGCGAATGATTTCCACCAGCTTCATGATGGGAACGGGATTGAAAAAGTGCATACCGATGACACGGTCGGGACGCTGGGTTTGCGCAGCCAGTTTGGTGATGGAAATGGACGAGGTGTTGGAGGCGAGGATGGTTTCCGCCGGGCACAGCCGGTCGAACTGCTGGAAGAGTTGCTGCTTGACCTCAAAGCGCTCGCTGGCGGCTTCAATGACGAGCTGGCAGCCGGCGAGGGCCTCAGGCGAGAGGGTGGGTTGGATGCGGGCCAGGGCTGCATCGCCCTGGGCGGCGGTGAGCCTGGCTTTCTCCACTTCGCGGGCGAGGTTTCTGGTGATGGTGGCGAGGCCACGATCCAGAAAACGTTGCTCTACCTCGACCAGAACCACGCTGAATCCAGCCTTGGCGCAGACGTGGGCAATGCCGTTGCCCATGGTTCCGGCGCCAACGACGCCGATGGTTTCAATCGACATGAGGTGCTGCCTCCTGATGCGGATGCACCGAAGTAAGGATGAAACGAACGGATGAGTGTAGCAGAGGCAGGTTGGGTGCGGACAGGGGTCAAAGTTTCAAGGTTTCAAAGTTTCAAAGTTTCAGGGTTTCAAGGTTTCAAGGTTTCAAAGTTTCAAAGTTTCAGGGTTTCAGGGTTTCAAGGTTTCAAAGTTTCAGGGTTTCAAGGTTAGGAGCAAAGGCAAGAACAACAGCAACTGCCCCACATTCGCCAACTGCGGGCGAATGTGGGCCACGCGCCGCGCGCGTTTGCCGTGGCGCCAAGAGTCGGAACAATCGAAAAAGAAAAGCCCCGGAATGTTCCGGGGCCGGCGGTTTGCGATCGCGATGTTTACTGCTGTTTGGCGACCGAGAGGCGGGCTTCGGCGCGGGCCAGGGCGGCGAAGGCGTCCTCGAAGGCGGCGGCGTCCTCGGCCTTCTTGATGTGTTCCTGGGCGCGGTCGCGGGCGGCCTCGGCGCGAGGTACGTCGATGTCCGCGGCCAACTCGGCTGTCTCGGCCAGGATGGTGACCTTGTCGCCCAGAACCTCGGCAAAACCCCAGGCAACGGCCAGGCGGGTGGTGACGCCCTCGTTGGTGTAGGCGATTTCGCCAACCGCGAGCTCGGTGATGAGCGGCGCGTGGCCGGGAAGAATTCCGAGATAGCCGTTGCGGCCCGGAATCTGGACTTGTTCGGCGCGGTCTTTGACGACCAGGCGTTCCGGAGTGACGATTTCGAGTTCGATGGTGTCTGCCATGATGATGTCCTGAGTCTCCGCGGCGCCTGGGAACAGGCACGCGCGGAGTACCCGTGTCGGTTACGCCTTCGTCTTCATCTGCTCGGCGGCTTCCAGAACCTCATCGATGGAGCCTTTCATGTAGAAGGCCTGTTCGGGGATGGCGTCATGCTTGCCGTCGATGATTTCCTTGAAGCTGCGCACGGTATCCTCAACCTTGACGTACTTGCCGGGGAAGCCGGTGAACTGCTCGGCAACGTGGAAGGGTTGCGAGAGGAAGCGCTGAATCTTACGGGCGCGCGAGACGATGAGCTTCTGCTCTTCGGAAAGCTCGTCAATGCCGAGGATGGCGATGATGTCCTGCAGGTCCTTGTAGGTCTGCAGGGTGCGTTTGACGCTCTGCGCCACGTCGTAATGATCCTGGCCGACGATGCGCGCGTCGAGAATACGCGAGGTGGAGGCCAGCGGATCGACGGCGGGGTAGATACCGATTTCAGTCAGGGCGCGGCTGAGTACGGTGGTGGCGTCAAGGTGAGCGAAGGTGGTGGCCGGAGCCGGATCGGTCAGATCGTCGGCGGGCACGTAGATGGCCTGCACCGAGGTGACCGAACCCTTTTTGGTGGAGGTAATGCGCTCCTGCAACTCGCCCATTTCGCTGGCCAGGTTGGGCTGGTATCCCACTGCAGAGGGCATGCGGCCGAGGAGGGTGGAAACCTCCGAGCCGGCCTGAGTAAAGCGGAAAATGTTGTCAATGAACAGCAGGGTGTCGGCGCCTTCGGCGTCGCGGAAGTACTCGGCCACGGTGAGGCCGGTGAGGGCGACGCGGAGACGGGCGCCGGGAGGCTCGGTCATCTGGCCGTAGATGAGCGCGGCCTTGGACTTGGTGGGATCGCCGGCAACGATGACGCCGGACTCCTGGAATTCGAGCCAGAGGTCGTTGCCTTCGCGGGTGCGTTCGCCGACTCCGGCGAAGACCGAATAGCCGCCATGCTCTTTGGCCACGTTGTGGATGAGTTCCTGAATGACCACCGTCTTGCCGACTCCGGCGCCCCCGAAGAGTCCGGTTTTGCCACCCTTGAGGAATGGCTGGATGAGATCGATGACCTTGATGCCGGTCTCAAACATTTCGGCGCGGGTGGACTGCTCATCGAAAGCCGGGGCGAGACGATGAATCGGCATGCGGGTTTCAGAGGCGATGGGTCCGAGTTTATCGACCGGCTCGCCGATGACGTTCATGACCCGGCCGAGAGTTTGGCGGCCAACGGGAACGCTGATGGGGCCGCCCAGGTCGATGGCGTTCATGCCGCGCACCATGCCCTCGGTGGGCTCCATGGCAATGCAGCGCACGCGGCCTTCGCCGAGGTGCTGCTGCACCTCGAGAATGACGTTGACGGGCTGGGGAACCTTGAAGCCGTCGCTGACCACGCGAAGAGCGGTGTAGATGAGGGGGATGGCTGTTTCGGTGAACTGCACGTCCACGGCGGGCCCGGCGATCTTGATGACGTGTCCAATATTCTCTGGCATATGCGCAAACCTGGTTTCAAAGTTTCAAGGTTTCAGGGTTTCGAGGCGGACCCCGAAGCAGAAACCCGTGCAGCCGAATTCGTTTGCCCCCGCCTGCGCGAGGGCGGTGGTTACAATGCCGCGGCTCCGCTCACGATCTCGATGATTTCCTTGGTGATGGCGGCCTGACGGGCGCGGTTCATGGTAAGGGTGAGCGAGTCGATCAGCTCGCCCGCGTTATTGGTGGCCGAATCCATGGCGGTCATGCGGGCAGCGTGCTCGGCGGCCACCGACTCCAGCATGGCGCGGTAGATCTGGATGACGACATACTTGGGCAGCAGCGCGCGGAACAACTGGGCGGCGGGTTGCTCGTAAATGTAATCCACGGGCGAGGCCAGCAAGGCCGCCGCGTGACGGTCGATCTCGGTGGTGTCCTGCACGCCCAGACCGACGCCGGCGGTGGTTGCGGCTTCGCCGGCGCGCTCGCGCTCCTCGACGGAGAGCTCGATGGCCTGCTCGACTTCGCGCTCGCCGATGGAGCCGACGGGCAGAATCTGCTCGACGACCAGGCGCTGCGCGATGACCGATTTGAACTCATTGAACACCACGTAGACGGCGTCGATTTCGCCATCGGCATAACGCGCGATGATGTCTTCGGCGATGGGTGAAACGTGGCTGAACTGCGGGACCTTGAGAATGCCCACGTGCTCGCCGGTAATGCGCATGGCCGAGGCGCGCGGCTCAGAGGCGGCCTGGATGGGATAGCGGCGGCGGAAGTAGTCGCGGCCCTTGCGGCCCACGCACTCCACGTCCACGTTGAGATTGGACTTGGATTCCAGAAAGCGCTCGGCGGCCTTGAGCAGGTTGGAGTTGAATCCCCCGGCCAAGCCACGATCGCCGGTCATGACGAGGAGGACGACGTTGCGCTCCTCGCGGGTCTCCAACAGGGGATGCTTGGCCTTGCCGGTGTCTTCATCGATGACGTCGGCGCGCCCGACCAGCGAACGCAGCACGTTGGTCAGCATCTGCGCGTAGGGGCGGGCGGCCAGGGCGCGTTCCTGGGCGCGGCGGAGCTTGGCGGCAGAGACCATCTTCATGGCCTTGGTAATCTGCCGCGTGCTCTTCACGCTGCGGATACGGCGCCGGATGTCGAGAACGTTAGGCATATTCGTTCACTCGGGCAGTTGTCCTCAATGCACAGCCGCCACGGCGGGTTTGGGCTCGGGCTTAGGCTCGGGCTTAGACTCGGGCTTGGTCTCGATCTTGGCCGCGGACTTGCGATCGGCAAGGAAGCGTTCCTTGGCTTCGGCGGTGGTCTTCGAAATATCGGCCTTGATTTCGTCGGTGAGAGACTTCTTTTCCGCAAGGTTTTTGAACAGCGCCGGATTGACGGTCTCGATGTAGGCGTACAACGCCTTCTCGAAAGGACGCACCTCCTCGATCGTGAGGTCATCGAGGAAGCCGTTGGTGCCGGCAAAGATCGCAATCACCTGGTGGGTGAACGGCAACGGCTCAAATTGACCCTGCTTGAGCAGCTCGACCAGACGCGCGCCGCGATTCAACTGGGCCTGCGTAGCCTTGTCGAGATCGGAGCCGAATTGCGAGAAGGCAGCCAGTTCGCGGTACTGCGCCAGCTCCAGCTTGAGGCTGGAACCAACCTGCTTCATGGCCTTGATGGCCGCCGAAAAGCCGACGCGGGAGACCGAAATGCCAACGTTGACGGCCGGACGTACGCCGGAATTGAACAGATCGGCTTCGAGGAAGATCTGGCCGTCGGTGATGGAGATGACGTTGGTCGGAATGTAGGCCGAGACGTCGCCCGCCTGGGTCTCAATGATGGGCAGCGCCGTGATGGAGCCGCCGCCAAGCCTGTCACTGAGTTTGCTGGAACGCTCCAGCAGACGGGAGTGAAGGTAGAAGACGTCGCCCGGATAGGCCTCGCGCCCCGGCGGACGGCGGAGCAACAGGGAGATTTCACGGTAGGCCGCGGCGTGCTTGGAAAGATCGTCGTAAATCACCAGGGCGTGGCGTTTGGTGTCGCGGAAATGTTCGGCGATGGCGGTGCCCGAATAGGGCGCGATGTACTGCAGCGGCGCCGGTTCCGACGCGGAGGCCACGACCACCACGGTGTACTCCATGGCGCCGGCTTCTTCCAGGGTTTTGACCACCTGGGCAACGGTGGAGCGCTTCTGGCCGATGGCGACGTAGACGCAGATGAGGTCGCCGCCCTTGTTGTTGATGATGGTGTCCAGGGTGATGGCGGTTTTGCCGGTCTGGCGGTCGCCAATGATGAGCTCGCGCTGGCCGCGGCCGATGGGGATCATGGCGTCAATGGCCTTGATGCCGGTGGCCATGGGCTCGCGTACCGGCTGGCGGTCGATGACGCCGGGCGCGATGCGCTCGATGGGAAGGTATTCGGTGGTGGCGATGGGGCCCTTGTCGTCAATGGGCTGGCCCAGGGCGTTGACGACGCGGCCGATGAGGGCGTCGCCGACCGGCACGCTCATGATGCGTCCGGTGCGCTTGACCTCGTCGCCTTCCTTGATCTCGTAAGGCTCGCCCAGCAGCACGGCGCCGACCTGATCCTCTTCGAGGTTCATGGCCAGGCCCGCGATGCCGTGCGGGAAAGAGAGCAGTTCGCCAGCCATCACCTTGTCCAGGCCATGAATGCGGGCGATGCCGTCGCCAACCGAGATCACGGTGCCAACTTCATCGACCGTGATCTTGCTTTCGTAGTTCTCGATTTGCTCACGAATGAGCTGGGTAATCTCGTCTGCTTTAATCTGGGCCATGTTCAACTTTCAGCTGCCGGCTGCCAGCAATCGGCGGCCAGGGCACTCAAGTAGTGGAATCCTAAAACCATGCAAACGCCAGCGATCGGCGGTCCTGAATCGTTGCGGGGACTCGCATCCCCAATTGCCATGCGCCACCGCCAGGGCCGGGCGCCGACCCATCCAGCTCAGGTCTCACTCAACTGCTGGCGAATCCGTTGCAACTGGCCGCGCACCGAGCCGTCATAGATTGTGCTGCCCACCCGGACGGTGACGCCGCCGAGTAACTTCTCATCGGTTGCATAGCGCGGCAGTACGGTCTTGCCGGTCAGGCGCGAGATCTCGGCGATCAGCGCGGTGCGCTGCCCGGGCGCCAGTTCGCGGGCGCTGACAATTTCGGCGTCGATGCGTCCGTTGCGGGTATTCAGTTCGATCTGCAACTGGTCCGCAATCTCGGCCAGCAGGGAGACGCGATCCTGATCGATGAGCACGGCGATGAAGTTGCGAATCGCGCGATCGCCGACGCCCAGGCGGCTGGCGAGCGCATCGAGAAGATTGCGCTTCTGCTCCACCGGAATGGCAGGCGACTCCCAGACCTCGCGCAGTTCGCGGCTTTCCTTAAACGCAGCGACCAGCGCGCCGAGCTGCTCGACGGCATTGGCGGCGTCCAGCTTGGCGTCGGCAATGGCATCGGCCAGGGCGCGGGCATAACGGATGGAAACCTCTGCCATTAATTGCCATCCTTTCCGAGCTGGACGGCGAATCCGCGGACCAGCGCCTGGTCGGTGGCTTCATCCACCTTGATCTTTTTTTCCGCCAGGTCCACGGCCAGGTCGGCGACAAAGGCCTTGAGCTCACGCTGCGCGCTGCGGGCGGCGGCGGCAATCTCCTGCTCGGCGGCGGCGATGACGTGGTTGGCGTCCTGCTCGGCGGCAGCCTTGATGCGCTGCTCCTCAAGGCTGAAATCGGCCTCGGCCGCCGTGCGGATGCCGGCGATTTCGACGTCCAACCGGGCCAGGCGGGCTTCAATCTCAGCCAGACGCGCGCTGGCGTCGGCACTGGCCTTGCGAGCCTCTTCAATTCCCTTTTGAATCTCCGCGGTGCGCGGACCGAAACCGTTGGGAAGTATTTTCTTTACGACCCAGACCAGGCCCGCGAAGAAAATGGCGAAGTTGATGACGAGGAAAATCCAGTAGACAGCTTCTTTCGAGAGCCCGGTTTTGGCGGCTACGGCGCGCACCGCGGAAGCGTATTTGAACTGCGCGTTCTCTTCCTCTTCCGCCGCCGCGGGATGACCTTCTCCGGCTTGCGTGGAAGCCTTGCCGAGGGCGGTCTCAGGCTGCCGGTCAAGATCGGCAGGCGCCGCGCTGGAGGCGGCAGCCGGTGGCTGGGACTGCGGGCTGGATTGGGCAAAGACTGCGCCGGGAGCCAACAGCAGGGCCGCAGCGAGGATCAAGAGGCGGACTGGTTTCGTCATTCGCGGCCACCTGCGGCAGATGCCGCGCTGGAGCCGGCGGGTCCAAGAACGGTGCGGATGATCTGGCTGGCGATGCTTTCGCTGGCCGCTCCCAGGGCGGCGCGGGCGGCAGCCGATTCCTGCTCCAGGTGGACCTTGGCGTCCGCAATTTGTTGCTGGGCGCGTTCGCGCGCCTGCACCACGGCGGCGGCGCGGGCATCGACCGCCTGTTTGCGGCGGGTGTCCAGGGCCTTGAAGACGGCGAGCCGGGCTTCGCGCAGGCGAGTCTCATATTCGGCGGCGCGCTCGGCGGCGGCGCTGATGTTGACGCGCGCCTGCTCGACCGCTCCCTGGGTACGCTTGCGGCGCTCGGCCAACACGGCCTCCAGCGGCTTGTGCAGGATGACGTGATACAAGCCATACAGAGCCAGAAGCAGCACCATGGTGGGGATGGCGCCGAGCAGTAATTCACCTACTTGCCTGAGGGTTTGTTCCATTTCAATAATGTTGTGCGCGCGACGTGAGCGAAGTGCTTGAGTCTAAGGGAACTTCCGAGGCTACCACTCGCCCGCTCGCACTGTCAATGGCCGCCGGATCGAAGCTTAAAATTGATCCGTTTTGGTCAAAAAAACTGAGAAAAACAGTTTTTTTGTCGATCCTGCTTGACTGCTGGCGCGATGGAGTTACCATTAAGGTCCCATCATATTCGATCCAAACCCGGATCGAGTGGGCCTGTGGATCAGGAAGTGTCACCGCTCCTCACCCACAGGCCCATTTGATTTCCCTACGGGCTCAATTGCAAGCAAAATCGTAATTGCCACCGCAGACAGTTTTCGGGTGCGCAAATCCATGGCCGCAACCGGAGCACGGGAGCCGTTATGGAACTGCCGGCGCCTGCCGCCGCCGGCGCGCGCGCTTTCCAGGGGCGCGGAAATGACCCGTCCGGCCGGAGCCGTTCAGCACAAACCGGCTGAGCCGGCGCAGCAATGATTCGGGCGCGTCCACTTCGAGTTCCACCATCTCGTTCTCGCCGTACTGCCTGGAGACAATGACGCTGCGGGACTCGAGCTGCGCCAATGCCTTGCCCTCCGACTGCGGCACCCGCAAACGCGCCCGCGCGATCGGGTCCTGGTCCAGATGGGCATCAATGGCGGCAAGGAGGCGGTCGAGGTGAAGGCCTCCGGTGGCGGAAATATGGACGTTGCCGGCGCTGTCCTTCAGGGTCGCGCGGGTCGCCTCGTCGAACAGGTCGATCTTGTTCAGGACGTGAATCTGGGGCTTGTCGAAGGCGTCCAACTCGCGCAGCACGCTCTCCACCTGGACCATCTGCTCGGCGGCCGTGGGGCTGGTGGCGTCGGTCACATGCAGCAGGATCGCCGCGCGCTGCACCTCTTCGAGCGTGGCCCGAAAGGCGGAAACCAGGGTGGTGGGCAGGTTGCGGATGAAACCCACGGTGTCGGAAAGCAGGACATCGCGGCGGGATGGCAGGGTCACGGTGCGCAGGGTCGGGTCCAGGGTGGCGAACATGCGCGCGCTTTCAACCACTCCGGCTCTGGTAAGTGCATTAAAAAGCGTGGACTTGCCGGCGTTGGTATAGCCCACCAGGGCGACCACCGGGACCGGCACGCTCTCCCGGCGGTGGCGCTGCTGCGAACGAACCCGGCGCACGTCCTCGATCTGTTCCTTGACGTGCTTGATGCGGCGATGGATTTTGCGGCGGTCGGTTTCGAGCTGGGTTTCACCGGGTCCGCGAGTGCCAATGCCGCCGCCAAGCTGAGACATCTGGGCGCCCCGGCCAGCCAGCCGCGGCAGCAGGTACTCAAGCTGCGCCAGTTCCACCTGGAGCTGGCCTTCACGGGTGCGGGCGTGGCGGGCAAAGATGTCGAGAATCAACTGGGTGCGATCAACCACGCGGCAGTGGAATTCGCCCTCCAGGTTGCGCAACTGGGAGGACGACAGTTCGTGGTCGAAGATGAGCACGCCGGCATCGGCCATTTGCGCGGCGGCGGCAACTTCCTCCACCTTGCCGCGCCCGATCAGGGTCGCCGGGTCGGGCCGGTCGCGGCGCTGGAGCATTTCACCCACCACGACACCGCCGGCGCTAGCGGTCAGCTCGCGCAGTTCGGCCAGCGATTCCTCGGCGTTAAAGGGTACGGCATGAACTTCGGCTTGGAGCCGCTGGGTTTTGGACGCGGATTTGGCCTGGCGCGCCTGGGGAGGAATGCGGCCAGGTTTGGCATCGGAGCCGTCCGCCGTCTCGCCGCCGCCCGCGGGACGAGTTGGTGTGCCGCGGAATTCGACTCCGACGAGGAATGCACGTTCGGGTTCGCCCGGCTGGCGGGGCCGCTCGGGGGCGGCTGCCGCGACTTCCAGGGGACCGGGCAAGCGACGCTCAGCGATGGCTCACTCCTGCGGCGGCGCCGGGATAGGCGCGGCGGGCAGCGTGGCGGAAGCCGCCGCCGGCGAGCCGGCCACATGCGACGGCCGCTCCAGGTGCGGCGCGCGCGCCATGACAACGGTGGAGATGGCATGCTTGAAAATCAACTGTTCCTGGTTGTTGGTTTCAAGCACCACGGAATACTTATCGAAGGAGCGGATGCGGCCAGACAGCTTGACGCCGCTGAGCAAATAAATCGTGATTACAGACTTATCCTTCCTTGCCGTGTTGAGGAACGAATCTTGTATGTTCTGTGCCGGCTTGCTTTCCATCGGTCACTCTCTCCTTCAAATAGAACAGCCAGTAATACAGAGACACCGCCTGCGAACGGAATCAAGCGGGTACAGCGCTACCCGGCGGGGGGAAATCGCGTCACCGGACAGCCAATACGATACGGCCTATGCCGCTCGATTTCAACTTAGATGTGAATTCGGGTGGATAGTTGCGCTGGGAGTTATCCGATTGGACCATTTCGGGAGAAGAGCTGCACGCAACGCGAATAATTCCCACCGCGGAGAGCGGCCGGGAATTCGCGCATATAATGGGGCATTATGGAAGAACGGGAATACTACGACGAACGTCAGGAAGTCAAGAAACATATGCTCATCTGCCCGCATTGCCGGCAGGAGGGCGAGTACGAGGTTGGCTGGATTGTGCGCATGAAGAAGAAACAATTGCCGCCACGGGCCGACGAACGCGACCGGGCCAAGTTTGCCAAGGCGCAAAGCTACATGGTGCGCAAAGACGATCTGCTGGCCTGCAAGAACATTCGCTGCCGCAAGCGTTTTGAGATTGCCGGCATCCAGACGGTGGCGTTTCTCTGAGCGCAGGCGGCGGATCGGAATCTCGAGGGACGCTTGGCGGCGTCCTTCTTCCATTGCGCCCGGTTGCCGGGGCGAAGTGTGACGGCAGATTGAAATTGAATACCCGTTCAGTTTTTCCAGCACTCAGGATATACTTTTCCGTCTTGCAGTTGCAGCCTGGATGCTGACCTGGAGCAGAGAGAAAGACGGGGTGGCTTCCAGGTTCCATCGTTGGGTGTGGTTGTGGAGAGCGGCGCTGCCGCGTCCTTGAGTCCAATTAAAATTTCCGTCGAGGTGCTGGGTGAAAATCCTGGTATGCATGAAGCAGGTACCGCAGAAGGATGCGCCGCTCAAGCTGAACGAGAGCGCAACTTGGGTTCGCGAGGATGTGGGCTACGAAGTGAACGAACCCGATGCCTACGCGCTGGAGGAAGCGCTGCGGCAGAGGGAAAAAAACGGCGGCGAGGTGGTGGTGATCACGGCTGGTCCGGCGCGCGCGCAACAGGTGCTGCGCGAGGCCCTTGCCAAGGGGGCCGACCGCGCCATCCACCTGGAAGACGAGCGCTTCAGCACCCTGGACGCCTTCAACATTGCGCGCGCCCTGGCCGAGGCGATCAAGGACGAATCCTTCGACCTGATCTTCACCGGCCTGCAGTCGGATGACTTTGGCTATGCCCAGACCGGGGTTCTGCTGGCCCAGTTGCTGGGCTGGGCGCACGCCACCATCATCATGCAGATTGAAGCCGGCGGAAACGGCAACCCGGGCGGCATCCGGGTGAAGCGCGAACTGGAGAGCGGGTTCTTCCAGCACGTGGAGATGCCGCTGCCCGCGGTGCTGACGATTCAGTCGGGCATCAACAAGCTGCGCTACGCCACCTTGATCGGCATCAAGCAGGCCAAGAACAAGCCGCTGCGCAAGGTGGGCTTCGACGAGGTTTCCCCGGCCTTGCAGCCGAACCAGTCGAAGATCGAGCGCCTCTACGTACCGGTAAAGACCAAGCAGACCGAAGTGATGCAAGGCTCGCCCCAGGATGTAGCGAAAAAGCTGGTGGCCAAGCTGCGCGACGACATGCGAATTCTGTAATGCAAGTTCTTTGAAGGAGCGGCCATGACGGCGGAGACGGCAAAGCAGGTGGACCGCGAGCAGGCGCGCGAGAAGGTGAACGCCTTGCGGGTTCTGGGCGGGTTGCTTCTGATGGTGGCGCTGCTGCTGTTCTTCTTCCACCTGGGAGAAAATCCCAAGGGGCAGCACACCCTGGGCTGGCTGGCGCTGGGGTTCGGCGTGTTGGGCGCGGTGCTGCATTGGGTTGGACGGCGCAAACTGCGCAGGCTGCCCTAGGAATCCAGGATTGCGAACCGGCGCCCCACGCCGCACCGCACAGAGCGTGCTTACGAGGGTACGCGAACGAGGACAGACGAGATGGCAGAGACGATTCTGGTGATCGCCGAACAGAGGGAAGGCAAACTGAACCGAGTCTCCCTGGAGACGCTGGCGGGCGCGCAGGCGCTGGCCAAACAGACCGGCTGGACGGTGGCGGCCGCGGTGGTGGGCGGCGGCAACCTTGCATCCGTGGCCGCCGAACTGGCCAGGACGGCGGTGGCAAAGGTCTACGCCATCGAAGACGCGGCGCTGGAGCGCTACACTCCCGACGGCTTTGTCACGGCGCTCAAGGGGTTCATCGAAAGCAACCGGCCGAAGCTGGTGCTGCTGCCGCATACCTACCAGGTGCGCGACTTTGCGCCCAAGCTTGCCGCCGCGCTCGGCGCGGTGCTGATCAGCGACGCGGTGGGCTGCCGGTTGGCGGACGGAAAACTGCTGTTCACGCGGCTGATGTTCCAGGGAAAGTTCGCCGCCGATGTTTCGCTGACGGGCGAAGGCCCCTGGTTCGCCAGCTTCCAGACGGGCGCCTATCGCGCGGACCAGGTCGAGGCCGGAGAAGCTCCAGTGGAGCAGGTGAGCGCCGCGACCGGTGAAATCCGCACCCGGCCCGAGGTTCCGTTCCAGGAGGCCCGGCAGGCGGTGGACCTCTCGCAGGCCGAGATTATCGTCTCCGTGGGACGCGGCATCAAGGAGCAGAAGAACATCGCCATCGGGCAGGCCCTGGCCGACGCGCTGGGTGGCGAGCTGGCGGCATCGCGCCCGATCTGCGACGCGGGCTGGCTGCCCATGGAACGCCAGGTGGGTTCCAGCGGGCAGACGGTGAGCCCGAAACTGTACCTGGCGCTCGGCATCAGCGGCGCCATTCAGCATCTGGTCGGAATGAAAGGCTCGCGCCATGTTATCGCCATCAACAAGGATGAGGAGGCTCCGATCTTCGAGATTGCCGACGTGGCCGTGGTGGGGAATCTGTTTGAGATTGTGCCGGCGCTGACAGAGGAGATTAAGAAGGCGAAAGGGTAGGAACAGGTTTCAAAGTTTCAAGGTTTCAAAGTTTCAAGGTTGGAAGGCAAAGGCGCGGAAGCAGGTTTCAGGTTGCGATGCCTCGAAGTTCGCAGGGTACAAGGAGATTTCCTGGCTAACACTTACAGAGATCTGCTCGTCTGGCAGAAGGCGAAGGCGGTTGCCGTCGGAGTCTATCGCGCAACGGAGCAGTTTCCTAAAAGCGAATTGTTCGGTTTAACGAGCCAGATGCGCCGGGCCGCAATCTCAGTGGTTTCGAACATAGCCGAAGGCCAGGGACGTGGCAGCAAACCGGATTTTGCCAAATTCCTCTGCATGGCCCGCGGTTCGCTGCTCGAACTGGATACCCAACTCGAAATTGCAGGGGAACTCGGATTGGGCAACGCGGATGAACTCAGCAATCTGCGCGAACAGTGCTACCGGACTCTCGGGCTCCTCAACCGGCTACTGAGCGCAATCGAAACCAAGGTCCGGAAGTAGAGGTCTTCAACCTTGAAACCTTGAAACTTTGAAACCTTGAAACCTTGAAACTTTGGAACCTGATGAGGCAGCCATGATCTTCCGCACACCGCTTGAAGGTATCGAACATCCGGAGATGGAAGCCGACGTGGTCATCGTGGGCGGCGGGCCAGCAGGAATGGCTTGCGCGCTGCGTCTTGCGCAACTGATCGATGCGTACAACGCCACGCATCCAGGCGCCGAGCTCTCCAAGGAAAACATCTACGTGCTGGAGAAGGCGCGCGAGGTGGGGCAACACTGCCTGTCCGGCGCCTTGCTGGACCCGCGCGCGATGAACGAACTGCTGCCGGGATGGCAGAAGGATGCGCCCATTGAGGCCGAGGTATCCAGCGACAGTCTCTATTACATGACTCGCAAGAGCGCCTTCAAGGCTCCCATCACGCCGCCTCCCATGCAGGATCACGGCAACTACGTGATCAGCCTCAACCGCTTCACCAAGTGGCTGGGCGCAAAAGTCGAGGAGACAGGAATCACCATCTTTAGCGGCTTTGCCGGAAGCGAGCTGCTGTGGGAAGGCGAGCGCGTAGCCGGGGTGCGCACGGACGACAAGGGCGTGGACAAGACGAACCAGCCCAAGGCGAATTTCGAGCCGGGATACGATTTGAAATCGAAGCTGACGATTCTGGCCGAAGGCTCGCGCGGCTCGCTCACCAAGCAACTTGTCGGGCGGCTGGAGTTGACCAAGGATCGCAACCCCATGACCTACGGCGTGGGCGTGAAGGAGCTGTGGGAACTGCCCGCCGGACGCCTCCAGCCCGGCAAGGTGATTTACACCATGGGCTACCCGCTGACCACGAAGGAATATGGCGGGGCGTGGATTTATGGCGGCAAGGACAACACGGCTTCGCTCGGCTTTGTCACCGGCTTGGACTATCCCGACCCGCGCACCGATCCACAACACGCGCTGCAATCCTTCAAGCAGCATCCGTTTGTGGCGCGGCTGCTGGAGGGCGGCAAGATGGTGCGCTACGGCGCCAAGACCATGCCTTACGGCGGCTGGTGGTCAATGCCTCCGCTGGGCGGCGACGGATGGATGATCGTGGGCGACGCGGCCGGCTTCCTGAATTCGCAGCGCCTCAAGGGCATTCACCTGGCGATCAAGAGCGGCATGCTGGCCGCCGAGACCGCCTTCGAGGCTTGGACCACAGGCGACAGCAGCGCCCGCCAGCTCGGGAAATTCCAGCAAAAGGTGGAGGCGAGCTGGATTAAAGAGGAGCTATACCCGGTGCGCAACTTCCACCAGGGATTCGAGCACGGATTCCTCAGCGGGATGGTGAACACCGGCCTGCTGATGGCCACCGGCGGATACGGCCTGCGCGACCGTTATCCGGCACACCCCGGCCACGCGCGCATGCTGCCGCTGTGGGACATCATGGGGCACGCCGGAGGCCGTGAGCAGCTGCTCGGGCCGTCCAAGGGCGACGGCAAGTTGACCTTCGACAAACTGACCGACCTGTATCACTCCGGGACGCGGCACGAGGAGGATCAGCCCGCGCACCTGGTCATCCAGGACACCGACATCTGCAACGGCCGCTGCACCAGGGAGTATGGCAATCCTTGCCAGTTCTTCTGTCCGGCCAACGTTTATGAGATGGAGGACGCGCCCGAGGCGCCGGGTGGCAAGCGCATTCACCTCAACCCGTCCAACTGCGTACACTGCAAAACCTGCGACATCATGGACCCGTACCAGATCATCACCTGGGTGCCACCCGAGGGTGGCGGCGGGCCGAACTACGACGGCATGTAGCCGGGTAAAACTTATTCGCGCGCCTTGCTTGCGCGGGCCAAAGCGTTTGCGATTTTCTTTTCTTCCTTCAGGAGCGTCTCCCGGAGCAGCATCTTGAGGTAGGTCTGATAGCGCAATCCCTTTGGCTCAGCTTGCGCACGGGCTCGATCAATATCCTCCTGCTCCAGACGAATGGTGGTAGTGCGAGTCGCTCCCTTGCGCTTGGCTGTGCCGCGGCCAAGGCGCCCCTCGGCGGCGGCGCGCCGGAACGCCTGCGTGATGTTCTTGCCCTGGGAATCCCACCACTGGGCTTCTTCGGCCTCGTTTTTGAACTTCGGAACCTTGAATTCCTCCGGCATCGCTCTTCCTTTCTGCTGATGAATCATGACGTATTCTGCAGGTAGAACTCGCGCAACTGCCTCGGCGCCGGGTAGGCGGTGATCACGCGGATCATCCCTTCGCGCCACGTAGTGACGACGATAAGAATGCGGCCCTTGTTGGTGGCGCCAACCTGCACGATGCGTTCTTCCCCGTCGCTCACCTGCAGGGTAAGATCGATGGGATCGTTCAGGACAACTTGTTCCGCCTCTGCCGGGGTCACCCGGTGCTTGACGATATGTTTGCGGTTCTCCTCGTCCCAATCAAAAACTGGGGGCATAGATGACTTTTCTCCGGCTAGATCACTTCAGGGTGCGATCTAGCTTTCTCCCCTTTCGCAACCTTTTCCCCTCCACGCCGCCGATAACGCCTCCTGGGCGCTTTCCTCCCACATAGAAAGTAGCTACATCGTAGCTACATGTCAAGCATAAATCATGATTCGGTGCGAGCGACATCGCCGGCCTGAGCCATTGCCGCGCCGCCGGCATCTATTAGGATGGTTTTGGCGAGTCCTGGCTTGGCCCGCTCCTCTCATGCCGTTAGTCGATCAATTCGGGCGCAGCATCCGCGACCTTCGCATCTCGATTACGGACCGCTGCAACTACCGCTGCGTCTACTGCCGCACCGGCAACGGAGGCGAGCAGTTCGCCGAACTCCCGCTGGCGGACTACCTGCGCATGGCGCGAGTGTTTGTCGAGCTCGGCATCACCAAGATTCGCCTGACCGGAGGCGAGCCCCTGCTGCGGCGCGACATTGTCGAACTGGTGCGCTCGCTGGCCGCTTTGCGCACCGGGGCAGGCACGCCGCCCGAATTGGCCCTCACCACCAACGGACATTTGCTGGCCGCCATGGCCGCGCCGCTGAAGCAGGCGGGACTGGACCGGGTGACCGTGAGCATGGATGCCGTGGAGCCGGCGCGCTTCGCACGCATCACCCGCGTGCCTGACGGCTACGCCGCGGTGATGGAGGGTCTGCGCGCGGCGCGGCGCGCGGGGCTGGGTCCGGTCAAGGTGAACTGTGTGCTGCTGCGCGGGTTCAACGAGGATCAGATCGAGGCGTTTGGCGCCTTCGCCCGCCGGGAGCAGGTTGCGGTGCGCTTCATCGAGTTCATGCCGCTGGACGAGGGCCGCCGCTGGACGCCGGACGTGGTGGTGCCGCTAGCCGAAATTCTGGAGCGCATGGCGGGCTTTGCGCCCTTCCATGAGATTGCGCACGAGCCCAGCTCGACCTCGCGGCGCTACCGCTTTGACGACGGCGGCGCGGAGTTCGGCGTCATCGCCCCGGTGACGCTTCCCTTCTGCGGCGCATGCTCGCGCATCCGGCTCACCAGCGATGGAAAAATCCGCACCTGTTTGTTTTCGCTGCGCGAGCATGACCTGTACGCGGTGCTGCGCGCCGGTGGCGGCGATGAAGAGTTGGCGCGGGCGATCGAGCACGCCGTGGCCCACAAGGAAGAGCGTCACCACATCGGCGAGGCCGGATTTGTGCAGCCCGGCAGGACAATGGTGCATATCGGCGGCTAGTGCGGGACGAAGTTCCACCCTCCACCAGGTCCCCGGATTGCCAAAAAAGCTTGCTTCCTGGCCCCCGATTCATGCATCATTAACAAATAGTAACGACTACGGCTTCAACATCCCCGCGGGTGGGGCCAATCGGTATGTGCATCCGCTGGAGCCGGAGATAGCGCTTTCAACATCCCCGTTTTCGCGTCGCGGTCTGGCGGCGAGAACTGAAGGCAGACAAAACGTGGCTACTGCGGTTAGTACGAACTCTACGTGTTCGCTGGACAATTATCTTGTCCTCCCGGATCACTCGATGGATGCTCGCATTCGTGCGGCTCGCGAGACTCTCGGGGAGGAGTGTGTCGTGCTCGGGCATCACTACCAGCGCGACGAAGTGATTCAGTTTTCAGACTTCCAGGGCGATAGTTGGCGGCTCTCCGAGCTCGCCTCACAGGCCCGGGGCCGCTATATCTTATTCTGTGGCGTACACTTCATGGCCGAATCCGCCGACATCCTGGCGCGTCCGGACCAGCAGGTGATTCTGCCGGACCTGAACGCCGGCTGCTCGATGGCGGACATGGCCGAGATCTCGCAGGTGGAGGACGCCTGGGAGCAGTTTGTGCGCCTTGGCCTGACCACCGAGCACGGACGCGGCATTTCCCCGCTGACCTACATGAACTCGGCGGCGGCCATCAAGGCCTTTGTGGGCGAGCGCGGCGGAACGGTCTGCACCAGCAGCAACGCGCGCCAAGCCATGGACTGGGCCTTCGATCGCAATGAAAAAATCTTCTTCCTTCCCGATCAGCACCTGGCGCGCAATACCGGATACGCCATGGGCATTCCGCTCAATGAAATGGTGGTGTGGGACCCCTACCAGTTGCAGGGAGGCCAGTCGGCGGATGCGCTGCGCAAGGCGAAGGTGATTATGTGGAAGGGACACTGCTCGGTGCATCAGCGCTTTTTGCCCGAGCACGTGGACCGCATCCGCGAGCGCCATGAGGGAATCAAAGTCCTGGTGCATCCCGAGTGCCGCTGGGAGGTTTGCCAGAAGGCCGACGACACCGGCTCCACGGACAAACTGCGCCGCCTGGTGGCCGAGGCTCCGGCGGGGGCTAAGTTTGCCATCGGAACCGAGATCCATCTGGTCAACCGGATGGCCAAGCAGCATCCGGACAAGACGGTGGTGACCTTGAACGACGCCGGTTGCCTCTGCACCACCATGTACCGCATCTCGCCGCAGCACCTGGCGTGGTCGCTGGAAAACCTGGTGGAGGGCACGGTGGTCAACCAGATCAAGGTGCGTCCGGCGGTAAAGCACTGGGCCAAGGTGGCGCTGGACAGGATGCTGCAGATCAAGGGCTAGGTGCGCGCCGCCGATATGACCGGCGTGCCCCGCGCGGCGGGGCAGCCGGAGTCGGGTAGAATGGAGGCAGATTATGCGAACCTTTACCGTGCGGGAAGCGCAATCCATGCTGCCGATTCTGGAAAGCCTGTTGCGCAAGTCGATTGAGTCCAAGGCCCTGATTGAGCAGGTCGATCAGGAATTCAACGAATTGAGCGAACGCATCTTCCTCAACGGCGGAACCCTGGTGAATGTGCGCGCCTGCATGGCCCGCAAAGCGCAGCGCGAAAGAGCCATCCAGATTGCCAAGGATACATTGTCAGAAATCAATGCCATCGGGGTGCAGGTCAAAGACCTCGACATCGGCCTGCTCGACTTCCCTTGCCGGGTGGACGGCGAGATTGTGCTGCTGTGCTGGAGGATGGGCGAACCAACCATCTCACACTGGCACGGAACCGAGGAAGGCTACGCCGGAAGAAGGCCCATCGACGAGCGCATGAGCGAGGAGTAGATACACAGGTTTCAAAGTTTCAAGGTTTCAAGGTTTCAAAGTTAAGGGCCTCGGGCCGGCCTTGCTGCCGAAAGGCAAACCGCCCGAAGACACGGCAACGTGTTCTTCCGGGCGGTAAAGATGAAGGGTGCCAGTGCTGGCACCCTTTTCGCAGCTCCAAAATGCGGCGAGTCTCAGGTTTTCAACCTTGAAACTTTGAAACTTTAGAAACTTTGAAACCTGGGAATTTTGAAACCTGTTCCCCGCCCTTACGCCGTTTCCTTCATCGCCTCATCGAATTTTGCCAGGAAGCGGTCCACGCCTTCATCGCTGGCCAGCGGGCCCATGATGCCGATGCGGAAGATTTTTCCCGCCAGCGGGCCGAAGCCTCCGGCGATTTCGATGCCGTGTTTTTCCAGCAGGTAGGCGCGCACCTTGGGCTCGCTCACGCCTTCGGGCACGCGCGGCGTGTTGAGGTTCCAGAGGCGGTGTCCCGCGGCGACGTGCATGGCGAGTCCGAGCCGTTCGATGCCGGCCACGAAACGCTGGTGCGCCTTCTGGTGGCGTTGCTGGCGCAGCGCCAGTCCCTCCTCGTCGATGATCGCCAGGGCTTCGTGCAGGGCGTAGAAAAGCGTTGCCGAAGCGGTGTGATGATAGCGGTGCGAGGCGGTCAGGTAATCGGAAATCAAAGAAAGATCGAAGTACCAGCTACGGTTGGGCTGGCGGCGTTGGCGCAGCCGCTCCTGGGCCCGCGGCGAGATGGTGATGGGGCTCAATCCCGGAGGTGCGCTGAGTCCCTTCTGGGTGCAGCTATAGGCAACGTCGATGCGGTTGGCGTCCACGTCTACCGGCATCGCGCCCAGCGAGGTCACGCAGTCGCCAATCACGATGGCGTCCACTTCATGGGCGGCGTCGCAGAGCGCCTTGCTCTGCTGGAAAGCGCCGGTCGAGGTTTCCGCCTGGACAAAGGCCACCACCCGCGGACGTTCGCGGCGGATGAACTCCACCGCCTCATCGTCGCTGAAGACTTCGCCCCAGGGCTTTTCCAGGCGCACGATTTCAGCCTGGTGCCGGCTGGCCATTTCGCCGATGCGCTCGCCAAAATATCCGTTGACGAACAGCGCCAGCCTGGTGCCCGGCTCGATGAAGTTCGATACCGCGGTCTCCATGCCGCCCGAGCCGGTGGCCGAGATTGGAAACGTCAGTTCATTCGCCGTGGCAAAGACCGTGCGCAGTCCCTTTTGCACTCCCTGCGATAGCTGAAAGAAATACGGATCGAGATGGCCCACGATGGGCTGCGCCATCGCCTGGTAGATGCGCGGATACACCTGGCTGGGGCCCGGACCGTAAAGCGATCGCTTGGGCGGATGGACCGTGGTTTTGATGCAGTTGATTAGAGTTTCACTGATTGAGCTCATCTTCACTTCTTCCTGATCTAGGAATGCTACGCTGCTGAAGATGAATTCGGAAGCATCAGGATTCGAATTGGTTGCGGAAATCGGAAAATCTCCGGCGCAAGTCCTCGAATTCGTCGCGCAGTTGCGCGATTTCGGCTTCCAGCCTGGCGACGCGTTCCTCGTGCCCGGCCAAGGGTTGGCTGGCGCCTTGCGGAGCCGGCGCGTCTTCGCCGACACCGGCTTCATGCGCGCCGAACAGATCCACGTAGCGCGCCTCCTTGGTTCCCGGCTGCCGGGGCAGCATCCTCACCAGCGGCGGGTCGTGCTCGATGAGCTTCTGCAGCACCAGTTGCACTTCGTCGAGATCCTCCAGGCGGTGCATGCGTTCGCTGCGTCCGCGCAACTCGCCCGGGGTTTGCGCGCCGCGCAGCAACAGGGTGCACAACAACGCGCTCTCCCGCCGGCCAAGATTCAGCGCCTCGCCCATGCGGTGCTCGAAGCGCGCAACCCGTCCCTCGGCCGGCGCGGCTCCGGCCAGTCCCTTGGCTTCCAGCGAATACAGCGAATCGCGCAGCGCGGCCTCATCCAGCTCCATCACGGGTTCGCGATTCGACTTCTGATTGCAGGCGGCCAGCAGCGCGTTGAGAGTGAGCGGATAATAATCCGGAGTGGTCATTTCTTTTTCCAGCAGCGACCCCAAGACCCTGGTCTCTACGGCATCCAGATGCAGCTCCAAGTTTTTCCACCTCGGTGGATGTATTCTGCAACCGCCCGCCCTCGCCGGGCAAGCCGCCGGGGCCGGAACAGGCGGCTGCGGGCGGATTTGCCGGCGCGCGGCCGGGGCTCCATGGGCTTCGAATTCCGCCGGAAAGACTAAAATCTATGGGATGGAGTAGAATCTCCTAATCCGAGATAGGCAAATTTCCCTGGATTGCTGCTTAACCCAGCGGTAAATTCCGGCCTAGCCGAATTATGATTGGGCAGGATTGATTTTCGAAAAAAATGGGCGGGGAGATTTCTTCCGCGCCGGGAGCTTGCATGAAGCGCTTGATCGGCTATACGGTCGCACTTTGCCTCTTGGCAATCACGGCCGGTTGTGGTGGGGTTTCCAGTACCGGAACGCTGGCGTATATCAGCAATTCCACGGGTACGGGTTTCACCCTTTACACGGTGAACACCGACGGAACCCTGACCACTTCCAGCATTTCCCCACAGGATACTCCGGCAGCACCCAAGGTGCTGCAGTTTGCCAACAACGGAAAATGGGCCTACTTCCTGGACAATGGCGGTTTGAACATCTACGCCTACGTGCGCGCCGGCAACGGCACGTTGACGACCCTGATCAACACCTATCCGGTCAGCGGCGCGGCAAGTTCGCTGGTGGTGGCTCCCAACAGCCAATTCCTGTATGTCGCTCTGCCTGGCACGCAGGAGCTGGCCGTCTATTCGATTGACACCTCGACTGGCATTCTGGCGCAGCAGGGCAGCGCGGTGCAGGTCGGCTATGCCATCGATCAACTGGTGATGGCTCCGGGCGGCAATGTTCTGTTCGGCCTCTCGCGCACCCAGGCGGCCATCGTGAGCTGGACCCTGAACTCTTCCTCCGGGGTGGTGACGCAGTCGGCCACGCTGCCGGTGGGCATCAGTCCTTCCTTCATGGTTTTGTCGGCCAACGGCTCCTACATGTATGTTCCGGACAGCGTGGGGACTACGCCCATTTACGTCAATGGAAAGCCGTACTGCCCCGTTGTGAACGGCGCGCCAAGCTGCCAGAGCAGCCCCAACATTTACGGCTACAACGTTTCCAGCAACGGCATTCTGCTGGCGATGGCGGGCTCGCCGTTTGACGAAAACGCGGACGCGATTACCGGCATCTATCCCACCCAGCCGACAGGCGGCGCAACCGACAGCGACACCCGTTTTCTGTTCATCGCCAACCAGGGTTCGCACAACGTTTCCGTGTTCAAGATCGCGACCACTTCGGGCGAACCGTCCGAGGTTCTCGGTTCCACCACCACGGTCAATGGCATCCAGGTTTCAACCGCTTCGCCCTATGACTGCGGCACGACCTGCTCGACGCCTTCGTTTGTTGCCGTGGCAAAAGCAAACAATGCGTTGTACCTGCTTGATACACCTGACGGCAAGATCTTCCAACTCGCCATTGACCAGAACACCGGCCAACTGCGGGCTCTGAATCCGGCCTTCGTAAGCGCGGAAAGCGCGACAAGCAATCCGACCTGGATCACGATCCGATAGGTGCGGTCCATGAATCGGTTTCTCACTCTCATTGTCATCGGGCTGGCCGGGTTGCTGGCAAGCTGCGGCAGTTCGGTCAACAGCAGTACGCAACCCGGCAACAGCGACGTCTACACGATGGTCGTGTCGCCGACCCAATTCACCTTGAATTCGGGCGACTGGTCCTCGCTGGCCGCAAGCGTTGATCTGTCTTACGAGAACAGCGCGCCCAAGGCGATTTCGCCGCAACCGCCCATCAAGTTCTATGCCTCGGATGCGCGGGTATCGGTTTCGCCCGCTGGAGAAGTCTGCGCCGGACAATGGGACAGCCGCTACCTGACCTGTACCGCAAGCAGCACGCTTCCCACCGGATACGTCATCATCACGGCCTACGACGCCAGCCACAACGTCAGCGCCACCTCGCTGGTCTCCGTGCACGAGCGCGCCACCAGAATTTCCCTGAGCGCCCCAACCTGGGGAAGTGCTCCCAAGGCAGGATTGGGCGCTACCTGCGTCTCCCAGAATGACCAGGTGAAGTACATTGCCGCCCCGGTGGACGCCAACGGCAATCCGGTCGGCAACGTCTTCGATAACGATTACACCTGGGTCGTGGACAACGCCAGCGTGGCCACCGTAAGCCTCTACGGCTACGTGATTGCGCACAACCCGGGCGTGGCCAACGTGTTTGCGAAGCTGAACGGGACGGTGAGCACGCCCTTGTCATTCATCACCTGCCCGCCTGCCGCCATCGTGCTGGCTTCCTCCGCCTACACCAATACAACGCCGGCTCCGCCTTACTCCACGGCCGACCTGGACAATGTGGACATTGGCGATCTGTACTACCTGACCACCACGCTGGAGGACATCAACGGCCAGCCCCTGGTCACCGCGCCGCTAACCGCGCTGAGTTCGGACCCGCTGACGGGCGGCATCACCCCGGTCCTGGCGCTGACCTCGAAGCTGACGGCCAACTCCTCGGGACGCTTCACCGTGATGGCGTCCTGCAGCCCGTCGGCCTGCAATCCTGGCGTGGCCAACTTCACCGTACCCGGCGCCACCACGCCGACCACGGGAGAAGCATCCGGCTTCGGCTATCCGATTTACAGCAACCTGATCGGGGTGACGGTGCATGGCGCCACGGGCAGTTCCGTGCTGGTCACCGGAACCACTTTGATCGACGGCGTTACTCCGGCGCACCGCCTGCTGGTCTATGACAGCGAGTCCTTGTCGCTCATCCAGACTGTCGAGTTGGCCAATCTGCCGAACTCCCTGGTGGTTGCTCCCAACGGCGCCCTGGCCTACCTGGGCAGTGCCGCCGGCCTGATGATCGTGAATCTGAGCAGCTACCAGTCAACCCTGAAAAACTACCCGGTCGAAGGTGGACTGAGCACCGACGTGGTCACCGGCAAGGTGTTGGGCGTCTCGCCTGACAGCCGCTATGTTGTGCTTTCCGACGTGGCCAACGGCCTGGTCTTTTTCATTGATACCACGGGAACCAGGGTCGCCGAGCGCTATCCCATCCCCGGCATCACTGCGGCTGCCTTCACCACCGATGACTCCCACTTCTGGATTGCCGGCACCAGCGGCGTTTACACCTTTAACGCGGACACCTTTGTGCCGACCTTGACCAACGTCAGCTCGAACGTCAAAGCGTTGGCATGGAGTCCCGATGGCCAGTCCTACTTTGCCAGCGGCGACCAGTTGCTCAATTATTCCACCTGCAATGATCAGAACCCGCAATCGCCCTCCGTCAACCTGACGAGCAGCGTTGTGGGCGGTATGTCAACCACCGCATTGAGCGGCGTGCCGCACCTGCTCGGCCTCAATGGCAGCCAATGGTTCGACTATTCCGTCACGACCACGGCGCAGATTGGCAATGCAGCGCCGGAGGGCAATGTTTGTCTGTCCACGGTGAGGGTCAACGCGCCCGTCACCCGGACCGCGACCCTGCCCTGCACTGCCCAGCAGATCAGCTTTTCGCCCACGCTGGAACAGGAATTCATCACCGGAGTGGATCCTTCCTGCGCCAGCGCGGAGCAGGTTCTGCACGGCTATGACGTGGTTGCCCAGCAGGAAATCCTTCTCACCACCACCGCTCCGGTGGTTCCGCTCAGCGGCGGCGTGTTGAACGATGGCCGCAAATTGTATTTTGGAACCTATGACAGCGCGGCCCAGACCGCTACCTTGCACCGCATCGATTTAGCAACCGGCACGGGCGCGCCGGGCACGCTCACCGAAGACCTTTCCGCCCCCGTCGCACTGGTCCCCAGCCTGGTTGCGGTTGTGCCGAAGTAAAAGGAGAGATATTTGAAACTCAAACTGATTCTCATCACCGTACTGGCGCTTGGCAGCTTGGCTCACGCGCAGGGTTTCTTGTCGAATTTTTCCATTGGCGCCGGCCTTCAAGGAATCTTCCCGGCGGCGACCACGACCAAGGGCTCAGCCAATCTCAGCGGCTTCCCGAATACCCAGTCCACCACCAACTCGGTGGGCATCGTAGCCGACGCCCGGTATGACTTTGGCCACCACAGCGCGTTGGACGTGGCCGTCACGGTCAATCGCAATACCGAAGTCTTTTTCAACGGCGAGACACAGAACACCGACCGGGTTCAGACCAACAACCTTGAGATGATCGGCACCTACATCTTCCGCCTTCCTTCGAATGAGCGTGTCAAACCCTATGCGTTGGTCGGCGGCGGCCTGGTTCGCTTTATGCCGAACAACAATTACACCACCGGGCTGACCCCGGCAACCGACATGAAGGCAGCCTTCGCCTACGGTTTGGGAGGCGACGTCAAGGTCACCGACCGCTGGGCCGTACGCCTGCAGTATCGTGGCCTGCTGCGCACCGATCCTGACTTCAAGCTGTCCAGTGCGCCCTTTGGGACCGCGCTGCGCGCGCACGTGCCGGAACCTTCGATCATGGTCGTCTACCACTTTTAGGTTTCTGGAAAGTTGCCATGCCGGGGCGCCATGCTCCGGCATTTCCTTGCGCTCCGGCGGAACCGGCCGGCCATCGAACCGCTCCGCTTTGCTAGAATCAGCCTATGGCGGAGTTGGGAAAAACATTTGTCGGCCTGGGTCTGCTACTCGCCGCCCTGGGCGGCGCAATGCTGCTGGCCTCGCGCTTCGGCCTTCCCTTCGGGCGCCTCCCCGGCGACCTGCACTGGCGCAGCCGCGGCGGCACTACCCAGATCTATTTTCCCGTGGCGACGTGCCTCGTGCTGAGCCTGCTGTTTTCGCTGATCCTCTGGCTGCTGCGTAGTTTCCGGCGATAGCCGGGCCCATCCCGGCAATGCATCGGGGCGCACTGTTCTTCCGTTGCGACATTCCAACTCTGGATCGCCATTCCTGCGTGCATCGTCACTCCCCTGCTACACTTTTCAGGTGGGCGATTCTCAGTTCTCCTTCGAATTTTCCGCCGCAGCACCCTCGCGCCGCATCTTTGCCGTGCGCGAACTGGTTGCCGCCGTCCGCACCCATCTGGAAAAGGGATTCCCGGATGTCTGGGTCGAAGGCGAAATTTCCAACTACCGTCCCGCCGATAGCGGCCACCTGTACCTCACTTTGAAGGATGGCGACTCCCAGCTCCGCGTGGTAATGTTTCGCGCCCAGGCGCGCCTGCTGCGCTTCCGTCCGCAGAATGGGATGCAGGTCATCACCCGCGGCCGCATCACCACCTACGAGGCCCGCGGCGAGATGCAGTTGCTGGCCGAATACATGGAGCCGATGGGCGCCGGAGCCCTGCAGGTTGCCTTCGAGCAGCTCAAGGCGCGGCTGGCCGCCGAGGGACTGTTCGCCCAGGAACGCAAGCGGCCTCTGCCGGCGCTGCCCCGCCGAATTGGCGTGGTCACCTCGCCGCGCGGCGCCGTCATTCGCGACATTCTCAACGTGCTGGCCCGCCGCCACCATTCCCTGAACGTGCTGATCTACCCGGCCCAGGTGCAGGGAGCGGGCGCTGCCGGCGAAGTCGCGGCCGGGATTGGTTATTTCAACCAGCAGAGCGAGGGGGACGAAACCGCCGTCGATGTCATCCTCCTCGCGCGTGGCGGCGGCAGCATCGAGGATCTGGCCGCCTTCAACGATGAGTCCCTGGCGCGCGCCATCGCCGCCAGCAGAATTCCCGTCATCTCGGCCGTCGGCCATGAGACGGATTTCACCATCTGCGATTTTGTCGCCGACCTGCGCGCCCCCACGCCATCGGCCGCCGCCGAGTTGGTCGTCCGCTCCAAGCAGGATTTAGAGGACCAGGTGGCCACCCTGCGCGAGCGTCTGCGCCGCGCCATGCAGTACAAGTTGCTCTCCCAGCGCCAGGCCCTGGCCGCGCTCGGCGGCCGCGGCGTTTTTGTCCGCATGGCAGACGCCATCGCCCGCCGCCAGCAGAGGGTGGACGATCTCGCCTTCCGCCTGGAGCAACTGCTGCGCGCCCGCGTGGGCAGTGCTTCGCGCCGTCTCGAGCTTGCCCTGGCGGGACTGCGCCAGCGTGATCTTCGCCAGCAACTCAGAATGAGGAAGCGCGAGTTGGATTCCCGCCTCGACGCGCTGGTGGCGGCCGGCCGGCAATCGCTCCTGCGCCGCCGTTCCCGCCTGGAACAGGCGGTGGGAACACTGGCTGCGCTCTCACCCATGGCAATCCTCGGGCGTGGATATTCACTGATTTTTGACGCCCACGGCACGCTAGTAAAGGACGCCGCGCAACTTGCTCCCGGAGACGCCATCGCAGTCCGGCTGGCCCGGGGCGGCCTGGATGCCCGGGTTGAAACCCTGCGCCAGAACGGGCCCGGCGCCGGAAAGACGTGACCGAAGCTCACTGTCGGGCGTCGAGGCTCTGCGTTCTCCCGCGCCCTGCTTTACAATAATGAGTTCATCTCTCTTACGCGCCACCATGCGCCCGGATGCATCCGATCTCGAAAGGGGACCATGCCGAAGCTTCCGAACCTGTCTGGATACTCGCCGCAGCTGACGACCGGATCCGTTCTGGACATTCTGCTCGTCTCATTTCTCATCTATGAGTTTCTGTTGCTGGTCCGGGGAACGCGCGCCGTTCCCATGCTGACCGGGGTGGGCGCGCTGGTCATTGTCTTCTACATTGCGCATCTCAGCAATCTGCGCACCCTAGACTGGCTGGTCGGCACCATCCTTCCCTACAGCATCTTCGCCCTCATCGTCATCTTCCAGACCGAGATACGCCAGGCCCTGGCGCGCCTGGGCCGGAACCTCACCCTGTCCCGTGGCTCGCAAAACGGCGCCAGCGACGCCTACGACGACATCGTCATGGCGGCCAGCACTTTTTCCCAGGATCAGACCGGGGCGCTGATCGTCATCGAGCGCGAAATCGGATTGCGTACCTACATCGAGAGCGGGGTCGCACTTGACGCCCATCTCTCCTATGACCTGCTGGCGACGCTGTTCCGTCCCAGCGCGCCCCTGCACGATGGCGCGGTCATTCTGCAAAAGGACCGCATCGCCGCCGCGGCCTGCTTCCTGCCGCTCAGCATGAATCCGCTGCTCTCCAACCAGCTTGGCACCCGCCATCGCGCCGGCATCGGAATTACCGAGGAAACCGACGCGGTCTCCGTCATCGTTTCGGAGGAAACCGGGGGCATCAGCATCGCCGTCGGCGGCCAGGTGGAGCGCGACCTTACCCCCGAGCGCCTGCGCCAGCGCCTGGGTGAATTACTGATGCTCTTCACGCCGCAACCCGAACCCGCGCATGCCTTGTCCATCCCCGCTGATTCCGGCCAATCCCAGAACCTGAACCGCGCCATGCACGCCCAGGAACACACCGGCGAGCCGAGAGAGCAGCCGTGATCAAACGCCTCCGCCATCTCTTTCTCGACCACATCGGCCTCAAGCTGCTGGCGCTGGTGATCGCTGTCCTCATGTGGTACGGGGTGGCGCGCGATCCCGTCTCCGAGCTTTCGCTGCGCGTCCCCATCGAGTTTTCCCGGCCGCCGCACGATCTCGACTACACTTCCGACGTCATTCCGCAGGCGCTGATCCGCCTCCGCGGCCCTGCCCGCGTGCTGCGCGAACTGCAAGCGGAGAGCGTCCACGTCGCCATCGACCTGCAAGGCGCAAGCCTCGGCGAGCATACCTATGACCTCGCCGCCAACCAGATCAAGGTGCCGAACGAAATCGAGGTTCTGCAAGTCACTCCCAGCCGCTTGCGCATCGACTTTGATACCCATGCCACGCGCATGGTCGCCGTCAAGCCCCGCGTCGTCGGCACCCTGCCCCCTGGTTATCGCATCCAATCGGTCACTGCCAGTCCGGCCGTGCTCGCCGTTACCGGACCGGCGCGCCATGTCAATGCCGTCGAAAACGCCTCCACCGATACGGTCGACGCCACCGGAGTCGCCGGACAGGCCACCTTTGAAACCATGGCCTATCTGCCCGATCCCCTCGTACACCTGTCCCGGACCAGCCCCATTCATGTCATTGTCATCACCCAGAAAACACCTTCGAAAGCGGGGGTTCCATAGCTTGGCCACTCCCCAGAAAACAAGCATCCGGAAGCTTTTCGGCACCGACGGAATTCGCGGCGTGGCCGGCGAATTTCCCCTCGACCTTGCCACCGTGTACGCCATTGGACGCGCATGCGGCGCGCGCCTGGTGCGCCGTGCGCCCGGCGCCAGCATCGTGCTCGGCCAGGACACCCGCGAATCCAGCGGCTGGATTGCCGAAGCCCTGGCGCGCGGACTGAACGATGCCGGGTGCGGCTTTGCCAGCGCAGGGGTCCTCACCACGCCCGGCGTCGCCTACCTTGCCCGCACCCACCGCTTTGCCGCCGGCGTGGTCATCTCCGCTTCGCACAATCCCTGGCAGGATAACGGCATCAAGCTCTTTGGACCGAACGGGATGAAGCTCGCCGACGAAATCGAACACGGGATTGAAACCGAGATCTTCGAGCACATCGACCAGCTCGCCGACCAGCAGCACGGCGCCGGCAGCCTGATGGAGGACATTCTTCCCGGCCACTCCAGCCTGCGCGCCGACTACGAAGCCTGGCTCGCGGCGAGCGTGGACACCAGCCGGCTCACTGGCCTGCGCGTGCTCATCGATTGCGCCAACGGAGCCGCCAGCGCCGTTGCCGCCGAACTTTTTGCCCGCATCGGCATCCCCACCGAAACCCTGCACACCACGCCCGACGGACGCAACATCAACGACGGCTGCGGCGCGCTCCATCCCGAACGTGTGGCCGCTGAAATCCGGCGTCGTCCCGGCCAGTTCGACCTTGGCATTACTCTTGACGGCGATGCCGACCGCGCCCTGTTCAGCGACGCCGACGGCAACGTGGTCAACGGCGACGCCGTTCTGCTCATCGCCGCCCGCGACATGAAGGCCCGCGGCACGCTCGCCCATGCCACGGTGGTGGCCACCACCATGAGCAACATGGGACTGGAAAAAGCTCTCGCCTCAAGCGGCATTCGGATGCTGCGCGCCGACGTCGGCGACAAATACGTGCTCGAACAGATGCTTGCCACGGGCGCCACCCTGGGCGGCGAACAGTCCGGCCACATCCTGTTCATGGACGCCGACTCGACCACCGGCGACGGCCTGCTGACCGCGCTGCGAGTCCTCGACGTGGTGGCACGCTCGGGCCGATCCCTGCGCCAGCTCACCGCCGAATTCAAGGTCTTCCCGCAGGAGATCCGCAACGTGCGCGTGCGCGAGAAAATTCCGCTGAGCGAGCTGCCCACGGTTGCCGCCGCCATCCACGCCGCAGAGCTTGCGCTGGACGGCAATGGGCGCGTTGTCGTGCGCTACTCCGGCACGGAAAAACTCGCCCGCGTCATGATCGAAGCCGAAAGCGAAGCCCTCATGAACGAGCACGTCAACGCCATCGCGGAGGCATTGCAAGAAGCAATAGGGATTTAGTTCAGCTTAGTTGGAGTTGGAATAGGTTGAGTTGCTCAGCCGGATGCCCCGCCTTCGACACGCCGCTTCTGCGCGGATAAAGCGGCAAGAAACGCATTCCGCCTTACATCGTTGCTGCTTTTCGCATCCGGCTCTCCTGCAGAAACGATCGAAGGATAAATCGCTTAGGCTTTTGCTTGGCCCAGCGCGAGACGTTTCTTGTTTGCTTCGGCGATGGCCGCAGTATCAGGACCGTTCATATAACGCTTCACAAATTTGCCCGGTAGGTCATTTAACCTCACGCAATCCTCAATTATTTCGATTGCTAAGCCAGAGTTTAGGAAGAAGCCGTATTCCTCCTCAGGGCCAAACACCTCGCGTATTGCGCTGTAAAGCTCAGTAATCGTAGTGCGTTCCCTCAATTGAATAAACACGTCCTTGTGGTCCTCGGCGTATTTCTGTCCCTCGAACTTCAGGAAAAGTTCTCTGAGCTGCCTCTTCCTCCACTCAATGTCTTCCCGTTCAGGTAGGCTTGTTTTTACGTCATGAAACTGGACGAGCCGGGAATACATAGTCCCAAGCTCGGAATAAATTATCATCCTCATTTTGGCGCAGGCTCTGTGTTCGCCGTACCAGTGCTGGAACATCTGGCTCAGGATGGAAGCTAAGAAACCCAGCAACCCTGAGATGACGGCTATCAACCAGGTTGGGACGCACGGGCGATTCAGCGCCTTCGCGATCTCTTCCAGCTGCGAAGTGTAGTCAACCGGCATAGAGTCTCCTTAGCTATCTTCGAGCGCGGGCGACGCAAGGACAGGATTCAGTACACCCCCTCACTCCATATCCCGCCAGTTTGCGCCGACGCTCACCTCTACCTCCAGCGGAACGCTGAGGGCGTAGGCGCCCTCCATGCACTCTTTCACCAGAGCCTTTACGGTTTCCACCTCGGACAGCGGAGCCTCCAGCACAAGTTCGTCGTGCACCTGCAACAGCATCTTGGCCTGCAAGCCGCGGGCGCGCAGTTCCGCGTCCAAACGCAGCATGGCGATTTTGATCAGGTCCGCCGCGGTGCCTTGCAGCGGAGTGTTCACCGCGGTGCGCTCGGCGAACCCGCGCAGGTTCGGATTCTTGCTCCCCAGGTCCGGGATGGGACGCTTGCGTCCAAACAGGTTGCGCACAAAGCCGTCGCGCCGCGCCTGCTCCAGCGTGCGGTCGATGAAGCCGCGCACTCCCACGTAGCGGGCGAAGTAGGAATCGATAAAACGCTTGGCTTCCTTCTGCTCGATGCCCAACTGCTGCGCCAGTCCAAATGGCGAGAGCCCATAGACGATGCCGAAGTTGACGGCCTTGGCCCGGCGCCGGTGCTCGGCGTCGATCAGCATGGGCGGCACGCCGAAGACCTCGGCCGCCGTCAGCGTGTGGATGTCCTGCCCGGTGCGATAGGCCTCCAGCAGCAACGGGTCCTGCGAGTAGTGCGCCAGCAGGCGCAACTCAATCTGCGAGTAGTCGGCCCCCACCAGCAGCTTGCCTTCGGCGGCCACAAACGCCGCCCGAATCTCGCGCCCCTGTTCGGTGCGGATGGGAATGTTTTGCAGGTTGGGATTGGTCGAGCTGAGCCGTCCGGTGGCGGCCACCGTCTGGTTGAAGCTGGTATGCAGCCGCCCGTTGCGGCAGAGCAGCGGCAAGGCATCGACATAGGTCGATTTAAGCTTGGTGAGCTGCCGGAACTCCAGCACCAGGCGCACAATCTCATGCTCGGCGGCCAACCCTTCCAGCACATCCTGCGCGGTTGAAACCGTCTTGCCCTTGCCGGACTTGAATGGCCGCGGCAGTCCCATCCGGTTGAAAAGTACGTCGCCGAGCTGCTTGGGTGAATTCACGTTGAACTCCACCCCGGCCTGCGCGTGAATCATGCGCTCCAGCCGCCGGATGTCGCCCGCCATTTTTCCCGACATTTCGGCCAGCACGGCGCTGTCGAGTTGCACCCCGGCCTGCTCCATGCCGTGCAGCACAAACGCCAGCGGCAAATCAATCTCGCGATAGAGCCGCGCCAGTTGGGTGTCCGCCTCCACCTCGGCGCCGAGCACGCCGGCCAGGCGCAAGGTGATGTCGGCGGCCTCGGCCAGCGAACCCGTGAGCTTCAATCCCAGCCGCCGCAACGCAACTTCGGGAAGAGTGTGCGCGCTGTAGCTCGGGTCCAGCAGGTACGAGTAGAGCATGGTGTCGGCCCTCACCCCGGCCAGCGCCACCGCGCTCTCGTCCAGCGCATGCAGCGCGGACTTGGCGTCATGCACCGCCTTGGGCACCGTGCCATCGGCCAGTAACCGGGCAATGCGCGCGCCATGCGCGCCGCCCAGCTCCGCTGTAAAGCTCTGGGCCTCGGCCATGGAGAATGCAATCTGCTGCCGTTCCGCCGCCGGGGCGGGCGCGGTGTCCGAGGCCGCAACTTCTGCCGCAACTTCTGCCGCAACTTCTGCCGCAACCCCGGCTCCGCCCAGCGCCAGCGAGCCCTGCTCCGGCGCGGTCTCCCGCTCCGGCGTGGCGTCTTCGGGCGAGCCTTCCAGCGAGTCTTCCGCGGCGGCCCTGGCCGCGCTGATTTCGGCCTGGGTCAGCCGCACCGCCGCGCTCAAGGCAACGGCCAGCAGCGGCGCCCGCGTCAAGGGTTCCAGCGCCGCATCCGTCAGTTCGCCATAGCGGGTCTCGCCCACCGCTTCGCCGGAGGCAAGAAACTCCTTCTGCAGGGTGGTGAACTCCAGCTCGCCGAACAGCTCGCGCGCCGCTTCCACGTCGGGCTCCTGCGCCCGCATCAGTTCCGGCTCAAATGGAATCGCCACATTGCAGTCGATCGTCACCAGTTCCTTGCTCAGCAGAATCATCTCGCGGTTCTGTTGCAGCGATTCGCGGTAGGTTTTCTTCTGCACCTCGCCGGCCCGCGCCAGCAGCGCGTCCAGGGTCCCAAACTGCTGGATCAGCTCCACCGATCCTTTATCGCCGATTCCGGGCGCGCCGGGCACGTTGTCAATCGCATCGCCGCGCAGGGCCATCAGGTCGATCACCTGGTCCGGCCTCACGCCCAGCAGCTCTTCCACCTTGGCCGCGTCGCAAATCAGGTTGTCCTTCGGGGGATTCAGCACGCAGACGTGGGCGTCCACCAGTTGCAGCATGTCCTTGTCGCTGCTGACCACGTAGACGGCGTAACCTGACTCGGCGGCGCGGCGGGCCAGGGTGCCGATCACGTCGTCGGCCTCAAAACCTTCGCGCCCCAGGACTGGAATGCGATAGGCCTCCAGCGCGCGCCGCATGTACGGCACCTGCTGCCGCAAATCCTCGGGCATCTCGGCGCGATTGGCCTTGTAGCCCGCGTACTCCACGGCAACGATTTCGCCCGTCTCCTTGTCGCGCTTTTTCAGCGCGGGCATGGCCTCGGCCTGCGCCTCGCGGAAGCTTGGGCCCATGTCGAAGACGGCTGCAATCAGCTCGGGCGAAAAGTCCTTGCGCAGCTTGTTTAACATATTCACAAATACGAATGTAGCGGCGGTCGGCAATCCGCTCCGGGTTGACATGGGACGCTGCCGCGCCATGGCATGATAGGCGCGGAAGACAAACGAGTACGCATCGATCAAAAAGACGCGTCCTTTGCCCGGAGGCGGAAGCGTGGGTTCGCGGGTTTCGGCTACGGCGTCAGAGGCGGCGGATTTTTTCTTGGCAGGCACAGGGAAATCCTAACAAATACGCGCCATCTCCGTTGGCGTGGCGCGCGGCTCGCGGTTTTCCGTGGTCGCCGAAAATGGTTACGCTGCGATTCGTCCGTCAGGATTCCACCACCCGGCGCGTTACTCGAGGAACATGCAGTCGCCGTAACTGAAGAACCGGTAGCGTTCGCACACCGCGTGTTCATAGGCCGCCAGCACCCGCTCACGCCCGGCAAAGGCCGACACCAGCATCAGCAGCGTGCTCTTGGGCAGGTGGAAATTCGTCAGCAGGGCGTCCACCACCCGGAAGCGGTATCCCGGATAGATGAAGATGTTGGCCTCGCCGCTATGCGCCGTGATGGCGCCCTCCGGATTCTGTCCCGCCGCATACTCCAGGGTCCGCACCGTGGTTGTTCCCACGGCCACCACGCGCCGCCCCTGGCGTTTGGCGCGCGCAATCCGCTCCGAGGTCTCCCCGGGAATCCGGTACCACTCGCTGTGGATTCTGTGCTCCTCCACAACCCCGGTCCGGATCGGCGAAAACGTTCCCAGGCCCACGTGCAGCGTCACCGAGGCGGTTTCCACGCCGCGCTCTTGCAGCCGCCCCAGAATCTCCTGGGTAAAGTGCAGCCCCGCCGTGGGCGCCGCCACCGATCCCGGGTCGCGCGCAAATACCGTCTGGTAGCGTTCGCGATCCTCGGCCGTGTCGGCGCGGTCGATGTAGGGCGGCAGCGGAATGTGTCCCAGGCTGTCCAGCCGCGCAAAGAAATCCGGCACCGGCAGAAAGCGCAGCGTGCGTTCGCCGAACTCGCCTCGGGACAGCACCTCGGCCTCCAGCAGCGGCGCGCCATCCGCCTCGCCAAAATACAGCCGCTCGCCCGGCATGATCTTTTTTCCCGGACGCACCAGCGCCTGCCAAATCTGTTCTTCTCCGGCGGAAGACAGCCGGGTCAGCAGCACTTCCACCCGCCCGCGCAAGAACTCCCGCGACGCGGGATTGTGCGGGCTCAGCCTTTGCGCCCGGCTCCCGCTGCGATGCCCAAACAGACGTGCCGGCAGCACGCGCGTGTCGTTGAAGATCACCAGATCGCCAGGACGCAGCACGTCCGGAAACTCGCTGAACACCCGGTCCCGCAGGATGTCGCCGTTCCAATGCAACATTCGCGAGGAGGCGCGCTCAGCGGGAGGATGCTGCGCGATCAACTCCGGGGGAAGCGCAAAATCAAAATCGGATACAAGCACGGAAATGATTATAGGGCGGGAAAAGGTTTGACCGGAGCCCTACAAAAATGTGGCGCAGCTCTTTCAGCTACGGTACTATGCGAGGGAGGGAAATTTTTCACTGGATTGAATCCGTAATGAGCGACCACGAGTCCCGGTTAGAGATTTTGCGCTTCGGTCACATGCTGCACGACCACGGTTTGATCGCCGCCACCGATGGCAACATCTCCGTGCGCCTCAACGGGGGCTCCGTCCTGGTCACTCCAACCGGTATGAGCAAGGGCATGATGTCTCCCGACGATCTGCTGGTCGTGGACATGCACGGCCGCAAGGTCTCCGGCTTCCGCGACGTCACCAGTGAAATTGCCATGCACCTGACGATTTACCGCATGCGTCCGGACGTCAACGCCATCGTGCACGCGCATCCGCCCACCGCAACCGGCTTTGCCGCCTGTGGACTGGCCCTGGATCAGGCCCTGATCAGTGAAGTCCTGCTCTCGCTGGGCACCGTCCCGCTGGCCCATTACGCAACTCCAGGAACCTCCGAGCTTTCCAGCGCCCTGGAGCCATTCATTCCCGATCACGATGCCGTTCTCATGGCCAACCACGGTGTGGTCACCTACGGCGGCGACCTGCTGACGGCCTACATGAACATGGAGACCGTCGAACACTTCGCCAAGATCGCTCTGGTCGTCAAGCAGCTCGGCTGCGAGCGTCCCCTGGCCGCCGAGCAGGTCACCAAGCTGCGGGAGATGCGCCTGCGCATCCAGCACTACAAGTCCGAACAACGCAGCCGCGCCTAGCCCGCCACCGCTTCCAGACTCACGCCTGTGCTCCCCGTCCGCCGCGGTAAGCAGATGCGGGTTTGCGCCTCTTACTGGCGCCGGTGCACAAACTCCTGCAAGGCGCGCCGCGTGGTCTGCTCGGGAACTTGATCGCCATAACCCACCGGCAGCACCGCCAGCGGAACGTGTCCTTCCGCCGCTTCGACCACCTCGGCAACCTTGGCTGGAATGAATGCGCCGACCCAGCAGGTTGCCAATCCCAGTTCCACAATCGCCAGATGCGCCAGGGTGGCGGCGATGCTGGCGTCCTGCAACGCCCAGTGCTCCGGGCCGTCGTACTGGCAGCGGGCGGCGTGGCTGCACACCACCAGGGCCATCGGCGCCTGCGCAATCCAGTCATGGTTAAAGGTTGCCGCGGCCAGGGCTCGCATCCGCGCCTCACCGCTCACCACGTAAATCTCATACGCCTGGAAGTTTCCCGCCGTCGGCGCCGTCTGCACCGCTTCCAGAATCTTTGTCACCAACTCTTCGGCCACCGGCTCCGGTCGAAACCGCCGCACGGAGTGCCGCGCCCGCACCAGCTCAAAGAACTGCATGCCCATCTCTCCCATCTCAATTCAGATTCAGCTTCCAGCATATCGCGAGTTTTGCTCATCGTATCTGGATTGGTGGCCCAAGAAACGGGCGGTTGCAATCAAAGTCAATGGGTTATGGCCTCTTGGCGGGCTTTTTTTGCGGACCGTTCCGGAATTCACGCCGACCCGCCTCGAAATTGATTGACCGGCTGCACCGCTCACGAGAGAATCCCATGCGGGAGGTACCCGCACATGAAAAAAACCGCTGTCGGTACTGAGCTGAAGGTAAGCAAGGAAGAAGTCAATATCGAACTTTCTAAATTAGAACAGAACGAACCAGTTTTCATTACGACCTCCATCTTTCCTGGGCGGTATGTTCAGGGCGCCGGTGCATTGAATTCACTAGTGCAGGAGATTGCACGCCTGGGCTCAAAAGCTCTGGTGATTCTTGGCCGTTCCGGCAAGCGGGAAGTGGCCCCATACTTGAAAAACGGCGACGGCATCAGCTTTGCGTCCGAGAGCTTCTGCGGCGAGTGCTGCGACCAGGAGATCGAGCGCCTCTCGGTGGTGGCGCGCGACCAGGGTTGCAATGTAGTGGTTGGCGTCGGCGGCGGCAAGTTGCTGGATACCGCCAAGGCGGTTGCGCATGGCATGAAATGTCCCGTGGTCATCGTGCCCACGGTTGCCTCCACCGACGCGCCTTGCAGCGCACTGTCGGTGATCTACACACCGCAAGGAGCGTTTGCACGCTACCTGGTGCTGCCGCGGAATCCGGATGTGGTGCTGGTGGACACTTCGGTCGTCGCGCGCGCGCCGGCTCGCTTCCTGGTATCGGGCATGGGAGATGCACTGGCAACCTGGTTTGAGGCCGAGGACTGCCGCAACAAGCAGGCTGGCAACATGACCGGGCGCATGGGCTCCATGTCCGCTTTCGCCCTGGCGCGGCTCTGCTATGACACTCTGCTCAGCTATGGCTCCTCCGCCCGGCAGGCATGCGAAGCGAACGTGGTAACGGCGGCTCTGGAGCACATCGTCGAAGCCAACACGCTGCTCAGCGGTCTGGGCTTTGAAAGTGGCGGCCTGTCGGCGGCTCACGCCATCCACAACGGCCTCACCATTCTCCCTGAAACCCATCAGTTCTGGCACGGCGAAAAGGTTGCCATTGGAACCCAGGCCCTGCTGATGCTGACCGACCGGCCGCCCAGCGTGATTGCCGATGTCTATGACTTCTGCGAAGAGGTTGGCCTTCCCATTACCCTTGAGCAGATCGGTCTGGGCTCGGCCACTGACGCGCAACTGCTGGCGGCTGCAACCGCGGCCTGCGCGCCGGGCGAGACAATTTACAACGTGCCCGTCCTGGTCACGCCGAAGCGCGTCTTTGCCGCTCTGAAGGCAGCCGACGCCGAAGGCCGTGCCCGTCTCGGAGTTTTGGTAGCGCATTCCTAAGTTTGGCGAGTGCGCTGCGCGCGCCTCCCCGGAACCGGAAAACAGCACGGGCGCCTCAGGTTGGTGTCGAGATCCTCGACCCCAACCTGGGCGCCGGTGTGTGGGCCGGAGTTGGCCACGGCTGACGGCGCCTCCAGGTTCTGTCATTCCCACCGTTTGGGATGCGGCCGCCGCCTCATCTACACTAGAAACATATGGTCCGCTTCATTGCAATTCTTCTGCTGGCGGCGACTCTCTGGCTGGCCTGGGCGCTGTTGATTCCAGTAGCTCCGCCGGTGCCGCAAGTGCTGCTGTTCCCTGCCGGTTCCTCGTCCAAGTCCATTGCCGCCGAGCTTGAGGGCGCAGGCGTCGTGCGCAGCCAGCTCGCCTTTCAACTGCTGCACTACGTTACCCCGCAGCAAACGCTCAAGGCGGGCGAATATCGATTTGTGCGCCCCGCCAGCGGACTTGAAGTCTTCAACCGCGTGGCGCGCGGAGACGTGCTGATGCGCATGGTCGTCGTTCCGGAAGGTTACAACGTGTTTGAGATCGCCGCGGCCATCGAAGCTGCCGGCCTCGGCAAAAAAGCAGACTTCCTCAGCGAGGCCATGCATGACACCGCCCTCATCCACGCCGTCGATCCCGAGGCGAAGTCGCTCGAGGGCTACCTGTTTCCCGACACCTACCAGTTTTCCCGCATCATGAGCATGCGCGACATGGCCGCGGCCATGGTCAAACGCTTCCAGAAGGAAGCGCAGACCCTCGGCCTGCCGCAGAACCCGCATCGCATCGTGACTCTCGCCTCCATTGTCGAAAAGGAAACCGCTGCGCCCGACGAGCGTTCCGAGGTGGCCAGTGTTTACCGCAACCGCCTGGCGAAAAACATGGCCCTCGCCGCCGATCCCACGGTGGTCTATGGCGCGCTGCTCAAGGGCAACTATCGCGGCACCATCTACCAGAGCGATCTGCAATCGGACTCACCTTACAACACCTACAAATTTGCCGGACTGCCTCCGGGCCCGATATCGAATCCCGGGGCGGCATCGCTTGAGGCCGCCCTGCGGCCGGCCGACACCGCATTCCTGTTCTTCGTCGCCGCTGGAGACGGCAGCGGTCGCCACCACTTCTCTGCCGATTTTGAGCAGCACGAGCGCAACGTCATCGCCTATCGCAAGGCCGTTAGGACCCGCTGATGCAACTGCCTCCGGGGTTGCAGCGGGCCATCGGGCAGGAGTTGGCCGCCTGCGATCCTGCGCGGCTGCGAGCGGCTTGTGCGCGTCTTAGCCTCGGCTATCGCGAGGCGATGGAGAGCGCCGCCGCAACAGCATCTTCCCTCCAGCCAAGTTTGCCCAACGCGCTCTCCACTCCCGAGTTGCGCGCCGCCTATCTCGGGGTGCGCATGCCCGCAACCTTTGCCGCCGCCGTTGCCGCGCTCGGCTGGACGCGCCAGGCTTGTGGCCTGGAAAGCCGCGAGGAATTCCGCAGCGTACTCGATCTGGGCAGCGGATCTGGAACCGCGCTCTGGGCAGCCACGCAATCGTTCCCCTCGCTCGAGTCCGCAACCGCCCTGGAACGCGATCCCCGGATGATCGAAATTGCCCGCCGCCTCGGCAGTCAGTCCGAGCACCGCGCCTTGCGCGAGGCCCGCTGGGTCCAAGGCGATCTCACCGCAACCCTGCCCGAAGGCGCCTGGGACCTGGTCGTCTGCGCCTATGCGCTGAACGAACTCGGCGAGGCCGGGCGTAGCGGATTGATTCGCCAGGCCTGGGCGCGAACCGCCAAGGTTCTGCTGGTGGTGGAACCGGGAACCAAGGCGGGTTTCGCCAATGTGCTGGGAGTGCGCACCCGCCTGCTCGCCGCCGGCGCAACTCTGGCCGCGCCGTGCCCCAACTCGCTTGGCTGTCCCATGGCTGGCGGCTCCGATTGGTGCCACTTCGCCGCCCGTATCGAGCGCACCGCCGAACACCGCCGTCTGAAGGACGCAACCCTGGGACATGAAGACGAAAAATTCTCCTACGCGGCGTTTATGCGCGGTGCGCAACTCGACGCGACGCCCAGCGACGCGCAGCCAGACGAGAAGTCAGCGGGCTCACCGGCGCGCATCGTGCGTCATCCGAAAATTTTCAGCGGCTACACCCGGCTGGTGCTTTGCCGCGAAGGCGAGATCGCCTATACCACCATCACCCGCTCGAAGAAAGAAGATTGGCGCAGGTTGAAGCGCCTGGGCTGGGGCGACCGCTGGTGATTCTTGCCGTGCCTCAAGCCGCGCCCTGCGCTCACTCGTGCTCGGGCAGAAAGCGGTAGCCAATGCCGCGAACCGTGATCAGGTATTTCGGCGTGCCGGGCGAGTCCTCGAGATAGCGGCGCAGACGCACGATGAAGTTGTCGATGGCGCGCGTGTCGGTGTCTTCGTGCAGTCCCCAGACCTCTTCCAGAATCTGTTTGCGGCTCACGTTCTGGTTGCGATGCTCGATGAAGTAGCGCAGCAGCGAGGCCTCCATCATGGTGAGCTGAATCTTGCCCGCCGGCGCGGTCAGCTCCAGGGTGTCGAAGTCGAGGGTGCGTCCGTCAAAGCTGAACACGTCGTGCGGTGCGGGAGAGGCAACCGGCGCCGGAACGGATTCAAACTTGCCCGCCCGCGCCGCGGCTCCGTCACCGGCCACTGCGGGAGCGGCCGCGGATTGGCGCCCGGGCGCCGATTGCTCACGCTGCCACTGGGTGCGGCGCAACAGTCCGTGCACGCGCGCAATGAGAATGTTCAGATCGAAGGGCTTGGGCAGATAATCATCGGCGCCGGAGGCAAAGCCTTTGAGCACATCCTCGGGACGCGAACGCGCGGTGAGCATGAGAATGGGAACGTAGTTGTGCGCCGCGCGCAGCTGGTCGGCGATATCAAAACCGTTGACTCCCGGCAGCATGATGTCAAGCACCACGGCGTCAAACCATTCCTTGCGATCGAGCAGAAGCTCCAGGGCGGCTTCGCCGTTTTCCACCGTGGAGACCTCGTGGCCCTCGGCCTCAAGGTTGAACAAAAGACCCTGCGCCAGGTGACTCTCATCTTCGACAATCAGAATGCGCGACATCGCAGATGATGGTAGCGCAGGCGACGGGCACAAGGCGAGCGCGAAAGACCGGGGACACGGCTGGCGCAACCATGGACCATCTGGTCAATGGCTGGAATGACTCACCGGGCAATCGTTCGCGACCCAGGCCAACGATTGCCGGATCAATCAACTTCGCCGCGGAAACGATTATCCAGAAGAACAATCGTTGGCTTACGCCTTCACCGCCTGGCCGGCACGCGCCAGGCTGGCCATGTGCCCGGCGGCTTCCTTGCCGGTGCGGATGCAATCCGGCACGCCGATGCCTTTGTAGAAGTTTCCCGCAATCGAGAGATTCCGCATCTGCTTCAACGTCGCGCCGATGCGTTCAATGCGCTCCAGGTGCCCCGGCGTGTACTGCGCCATGGAGCGCTCCCAGCGATAGACCTTCACAAACCACGGATCGGCGCTGAGCCCGGTGATCTGCTTGAGTTCCTTGCGCACGATCGCGATGATCTCCTCGTCGCTGAGCTTGAGCACCGCCTGGTCATTGGCTCCGCCGAGGAAGCAACGCACCAGCGCCTTGTTGTCTGGCGCGCGGAATGGAAACTTTATATGCACGAAGGTGGTGGCCAGCATGCGCGTGCCTTCACTGCGCGGGATCAGAAAACCAAACCCCGGCTTGCACATCTGCAACTGCTCACGCTGGTAGCCGAGGGTCACGGTCACCGAGGAACTGTACTCGACCTTGCCCAGATCCGCGGAGAGCTGCACGTCGATCGAGGCCAGCATCTTCGAGGCAACGTGGGCGGGAGTGGCGAAGATGACGGCGTCGAATGGTTCGGCTCCGGCGGCGGTCGTCAACTCCCATCCGCCATCCTTCCGCGTGAGCTGGTGGACCGCGGTCGACAGACGCAGGCTGTGCGCATCGAGGCGGGCTACGATGGCGTCGATCATCTGCTGCATACCGCCTTTCAGCGAGCTGAACAGCGGCTTGGGCGCGAATCCATTGGCCTTCCGCATGGCGGCCAGCTTCTTGCGTCCGGCCAGCATGGCGCGGCAGAGCGAACCGTAGCTCTCCTCCATCTCCACGAACCGGGGCAGCACGGCGCGCACGCTGAGCGAAGCCGCATCGCCGCCGTAGACGCCGGAGAGCAGCGGGTCGGCCAGGCGATCGACAACCTCGGAACCGAAATGCCGCTCTACCATCTGCGCAACCGTTTCGTCCTTATGCACGGGACGCGGCGGATGCAGCAGTTCGCCGAGCATCTTGAACTTGGTGCTCCAGGAAAACAGGCTGGTGAGCGCCGTGGGAATCAGCTTGGTGGGCACCATGAACATCAGGCCGTCGGGCATGGGAATCAGGCGTCCCTTGACCAGGATGTAGGTGATGCGCTGGGAATCGTTGGAGCCGATCAGGTCGCCGGCAATGCCGAGTTCGGCGCAGAGCTGGTTGGCCCAGGGCTTCTCGGTGAGGAACGAGTCCGGGCCGCCTTCCACCACGCAGTCGCCAATCCTGTCGCTGAACATGACGCCGCCAAGACGGGCGCCGGACTCGAACAGAGTATATTCGACGGGCGCTCCCGCGGCGCGCTCCTGCTCGAGATAATAGGCGGCGCTGAGTCCGGAGATGCCGCCGCCGATGATTGCAATACGCATGTAGAAAACTCCTCGAACTTTTCTGCGGTGGCTCGTCCCCACATTCGCCAACTGCGGGCGGATGTGGGCCACCCGCCTCTAGAGCCACCCGCCGATGAAAATTGCCAGGCGGCGGCGCTAGGAGCCCGGCTGTGGCACTGCGGCAAGACGGGTGCGCGCCAGTTGCGCGACGGCGCGGGCAAACAGCACGGAGTCATTGAGCGACTCAGCCCGCGTCAGCGAGATGCCGCGGGCGGCGGCGAAATTCATAAACGCAATATCGACATCGTAGAGCACCTCGACGTGATCGCATACGAAACCGATGGGCTGCACGAACAGATGTTTTTGCCCGGCGGCGGCCAGCTCCGTAATCACGCTCTCGACGGTGGGACCGAGCCACTCGCCACCGCTCATGCCCTGGCTCTGGAAAGCGAAGTGCCAATGTCCGGCAATCTCCGGAACACTGGCCGCGACCAGCGCGGCGGTCTCGCGAGCCTGGCGCTCGTAGTCATCCCCGGCGGCAATGGTTCGCAGCGGAACGCTGTGGGCGGTGAACAGAACGGGCACGGGCGCGTTGGCTTCCAGACAGGCGTGCGACCAGCCGTCGCGAAGCTTCTCGGAAAAGGCGCGGATGAGCAGCGGCTCGGCGTGCCACTCGGCAACGAAGTCCACCGTAAAGGGAACCCTGCCCGTTTCCCCAATCACGGCGCGGCGATAGAGTCCAACGCTGGTGCGCGAATTGTGCGGCGCAAGGCAAATGGCAACGGCGTGAGTAACGCCATCGGCGGCCATGCGCAAAACCGTGTCGTGGATGTACGGCTTCCAGTTGCGCATGCCGACGTAGGTGGGCAGAGCCAGCTCGGCGGAGATGCGTGCCGCCTGCTGCATGGTGATTTCCGTAAGCGGCGAGCGGCCGATGAGCGCGTAGCGGTGCTGAATCTCGGTGACCACGGCGGGCGGAAGCGGCCGCCCACTGGTCACGTTGGCCAGGTAGGCCGGGATCTCCTCGACGCGATCCGGAGTTCCATGTGCAAGCAGCAGGATGGCAGGCTTCGGCATTGCTATTGCACCCTGGCGGCGGCGCGATGCTGCGCCGAATACTCTTGCACGAAGCGGGCCAGCTTCTTCACGTTCTCGACCGGAGTCTGCGGCAGAATGCCGTGACCGAGATTGAAGATGTGTCCCGGACGATTGGCGGCAAGATCGAGAATGGTTTGGGCACGCTGCTGGATTACATTCCACTCGGCAAAGAGCAGCACCGGATCGAGATTGCCCTGCACGGCGGGGCGGTGCTGCAGCAACTTCCAGCCTTCGTCGAATGGCACGCGCCAGTCCAGGCCGATGACATCTGCCCCGGTCTCATTCATCGAAGGCAGCAGGGTGGTGCTGTCGGTGCCGAAATAGATGATGGGCGCACCCGTCTTTTTGAGCGCGGAGATGAGTTGCCTGGTGCGCGGCAGAACGTAGGTGCGGTAATCCTCCACGCCGAGGCAGCCAACCCAGCTATCGAAGACCTGGATGACGTCGGCGCCGGCCTTGACCTGGTCGGCGATGTAGGCGGTGAGCACGACGTTGAGTTTGCCGAGCAACTCGTCCCACACCTGGGGCTGGCGGTACATCATCTTCTTGACTTCGACGTAGTTGCGCGAACCACCGCCCTCGATCATGTAGCTGGCGAGAGTGAAAGGCGCGCCGCAGAAGCCGATCATGGGAAGTTTGTTGCCCCAGTGCTTGACACAGGTGGCAATGCCCTCGGAAACGTAGCGCAGTTCCGGCGCGCCGTTGGTGGTGAGAACCTTGATGTCGGCGGCCGTGCGGATGGGCTTCTCGATGACCGGGCCTTCGGTGGCCGAGAAGTGAAAGGGCAGACCCATGACTTCCAGGGGAAGCAGCAGGTCGGCAAAGATGATGGCGGCGTCAACCCCGAGCGCTTCGGCGGCCGTGATGGTGACTTCGGCGGCCAGCGCGGGCTGTTTGCAGATTTCGACAAGGGAGTGGTGCTTGCGGACTGCGCGGTACTCGGACATGTAACGGCCCGCCTGGCGCATGAACCAGACCGGAGTCGAGTCAGTAGGAAGACCTTTGCAGGCACGGACGAAGATCGAATTCGGAGACGACATGTAGGGAAGATTTTATCAGAGCGGGGGAAAACGGCGCTGGTGAGGGGAAGCGACCGGGTTGGCGGACGTACGCCGCGTCCCACATTCGCCAACTGCGGGCGGATGTGGGACACCTGCGGAGATTAGGCGAAGGACTTCTTCATCGTCGGCCGCAACCGCTTTCGGCCCCCCAGAGTTGGAACTACGCCAACTCTGGGCCACCCGCCAAAGGGGAAGTTCGATCCAAAGCGGGCCTGACGCGTCGGCGCAGTCCGTCGGGCGAGTTGCGCGACTAAGCCGGAACGTACGTCAACCTAATCACGTCCTCGTCAATTAGATCGCTGGTAACAAGGCGGAGCCGCGGCCGGGGGCCGGCGAAGAATGGCTTGCCGCGACCAAGCACGACGGGGTGGAGGTAGAGTCGATACTCATCAATAAGACCAAGGTTGGTTAGGCTTCCTGCCAAGTCTGGTCCGGCAACTTCAATCTCCCCAACGAGCTGAGCCTTCAGCCCACGTATCACCGCCTCGATGTCATCCCCGACAAGTGTGGCGTTGGGTCCGACCGACTTCAACGTGCGCGACACAACCCATTTCGGCTGGCTCCGCCACGCCGCCGCGAAGTCGTGTTCCTCCGCGACCCAGTCCGCAAGGTCTTCGTCCCAATAACGCATTACCTCGTACATGCGGCGACCGTACACAATGCCCGCCAAGTCGCGCACACGCTCTATGAAGTGACGAAAGAGCGCCAGGCTTGGCCTAAATTCCAGATGATCGACGTAGCCATCCAAGGACTGGTTCAATCCATACACGAGTTTTGCCATGGTACAAAATCTCCACCCCAGGGTTCTTCAGAATAGCTTGAGGCGACAATACGCGAAAGTGAGGTTAGGCGCAAACTGCACGCCGCTTTGCCGGTGTGGCGAATAACCAAAGGTTCGCTAACCACCCTCCTGCGACATTCGGAATTTCTGCTTCCGGGCAGGGTTGGAATGCCCTTCCTCGACCGGGACGAAGGTTTCTGCGCGGGTATCAAGCGTCAGACTCTATCCACTAGCGGCGACAGCTCCCGCCTCAGGCTTATCGGACCCGCGTTCCGGCTTCTACCCAGCCACCTCCGGGGTCAGTGGCGGAAGTGGCGGACGCCGGTGAAGACCATGGCAAGGTTGAGGCGGTCGGCGGCGTCGATGACCTCCTGGTCGCGCACCGAACCGCCGGGCTGGATGATGGCGGTAGCTCCGGCCTGGGCGATGACCTCGACGCCATCGGGAAATGGGAAGAAGGCGTCACTGGCGGCGACGGTTCCCGCCAGCGGCAGCACGGCCTTGGCGGCGCCGATGCGGGCGGAATCGACCCGGCTCATCTGGCCGGCGCCGACGCCGACGCTCTGGCCGTCGCGGGCGTAGAGGATGGCGTTGGACTTGACGTGCTTGCAGACCTTCCAGGCAAAGAGCAGGGCGCGCATCTCCGCGGCGGTGGGCGGCCGCTTACTGACTACCTTGAGGTCGGCTTCGGCGAGCGCATGGACGTCGTTCTCCTGCACCAGAACGCCGCCGGAAACATTCTTGAGCATCCATTTCTGCTGGCCACTGGAGATCTCGACGAGGCGCAGATTCTTGCGTTTAGCGAAAGCTTCGCGAGCCTCGAAGGTGAAACCGGGCGCGGCGATGGCCTCGACAAAGAGCTTGGCCATCGCGGCCGCAGCTTCGCCATCGATGACGCCATTGACGCCGATGACGCTGCCGTAGGCGGAGACGGGATCGCACTCCAGGGCGCGGAGGTAAGCCTGCTGCAAGGTGGCTCCCGTGGCGGTGCCGCAGGGATTGGTGTGCTTGATGATGGCACAGACCGGCTCGGTGAACTCCTGGGCGAGGTCGCAGGCGGCCTGGAGATCGACAATGTTGTTGTAGCTAAGCTCCTTGCCCTGGAGCTGGCGGCCGTTGGCTACGCCCTGGCCGCTGCCGTCGGAGTACAGCGCCGCCTTCTGATGCGGGTTCTCGCCATAACGGAGATCGCACGCCTTGTGGAACTGGAGGCGCAGCGTCTGGGGAAAGCTGGCGCGGTTGCCGAGCTGGCTGATGTCAAAGTGCGCGGAGGCATCGACGGTGATTTCGGCAAGGGCGTTGGCGATGGCCGTGTCATAGGCGGCGGTGGTGGCAAAAGCCTTCTGCGCCAGGGCCCAGTGGGTCTGGAGCGAGAGCTCGCCGGCGTGCTGCTCCATCTCCGCGGCGATGGCCTCGTAGTCGGCAATCGAGGTCACAATGGCAACGTCCTGGAAGTTCTTGGCCGCCGAGCGCACCATGGAGGGTCCGCCAATGTCGATGTTTTCGACGATCTCCTCAAAGCGCGCGCCCGGCTTGCCTGCCGTCTTTTCGAACGCATAGAGATTGACTACCACCATGTCGATGGGCTCGATGCCATGCGCCGTGATGGCGGCGACGTGCGCGGGGTTGGAGCGCCTGTGCAGGATGCCTCCGTGAACCTTGGGATGCAGGGTCTTGACCCGGCCATCGAGCATTTCCGGGAAGCCGGTCAGATCGCTGATATCGCGCACCGGAAGACCGGCCTGGCGCAGCGCTCCCGCGGTACCGCCGGTGGAGATCAGTTCCACACCCAGGGCGGCAAGCCGCCGGGCAAATTCGACCAATCCTGCTTTGTCTGTGACGCTCAGGATGGCACGTTGAATCTTCGCCATGATGATTTCCTCGCTAACCTTGAGACCTTCCGGAAAATTGCGAAAGGGATGGGCGGATGGAGCCGGGCAGAATCCTGCCGGTGCTGCCGTTGCGTGTCAGCCAGCCGCTCCGGGGCGTCCTGGGACGCTACCGGACTAGATGTCTTTGCGGGGACGCGCCTTGAGACGCACCTTCCCACTCTTCGCCAATACAGTGTACTCGACAGCCTGGCAATGGAACTGGGTGCGAATCTCCTCGGACTTGTTGTGTACAAAAGTCGCGAAGGAGTCAAATGCGCCCAGCGGCAGACCGGCGGCCTCGCGGGCCCGAACCACGGCTTCATAGAGGGCCACGACCTCCAGGACATCGCCGGTAAGGAGCAGAAAACTCTCTACCTGTTCCTGGTCCGGATCGAGCCCGTGAGGTTGTGGCGCCTCGAGGTGGCCAAAGCCTCCAACGCCCACCAGAGTGTCCTTTGGATGGCGGTAGCCCTCATCCTTGATTTTGGTTTTGCGGCGCCAGAGATCGGTGAAAACCGAGTACCGCTGAGCCACGGCGTGGAGACGGAACCGCTGGGTGAAAGTGAGATGACCGTTCTCCAGGTTACGCCGGATGAGGCCCTGGACCCGCCCATCGATATCGACCGGGGGCTTCTTGGACCCTCCGGCGAAGTAGATGTCGTACTCGATTTTCAGGCGGCGGAAGGAATCTTCCAGCAGCGCTAATTCTTCTTCAATGGTCAAGAGTGCACGCGATAGCAGCCGTGGAGGAGAGCGCCGGCGAAGCAGGCGCATCCCTCCGGGAAATTAGCGTACGCAAGATTGTGCGGCCTGGCGTAAAACGATGCCAAAGGGCCGCTCCATGCAAAGCCGCCAGTGCCGTCCGCTCGCCCTGCACTACCGGGTGGAAACCGCCATTTTCTTCACCATGGCCAGCACCAGTTTACGGTCGCTGTCGTTCAAGCCGCTGGCATAGCGCCGGATCTGGGAGAGGAAGCGCACCTCTTCGTCGCTGAGCTGTGGCAGGCTCTTGCCGTTGCCTCCATTTTCGTTGGGAATGTCCGCGAAAAAGTTTCCCAGCGGGGTATCCAGTGAGCCGGCGATCTTTGCCAGTGTATCCAGCGAAGGAACGGTGTGCCCGTTCTCGACACGTGAAAGGTAGCAGCGCAGCAGCCCGGTGCGCTTCTCAATGTCGCCTTGCGACATACCCTTTTGCAGACGGAAGTTTCGGATGGTCTCGCCTATGTTCATTTTTTTTCCGACGCGCACAGACACGCAAACTACCGAAGTTGGGGGAATCTGAATAGTAATCAGTGTGTCAACCCGAGCGCAAGTGAATTCTTAAAAGTTAATGGGTGTCACAACATTCTGTGATGAATGGCAGCCCGCCGCGGGCTTGCCGGCCACGGACCTTGACGATCCCCGGGATGCGAACGCTTGCGGATTGGCGCAAATCGTCCGAAATCGAACTCAGCGGGCGCTGCGAATTGCCGAATAGAGCCGCTCGGCCACACCAATGGTCAACAGCGCGAACACAATGTGGACGACCTGAATGGCTGCCAGGGTGTGAAAGGTGAGCGGCAACTGCTTCAACCCAACCACTGGCAGCAGCACGGCCAGGACGACTCCGAGAATGCCCGGCAGCACCGCCTTTTTCAGCAGCGCCATCACGGCCAATATGAAGACCAGAGTGGCCACCAGGAAGCCGCAGCCGATGTGCGCTCCGAGATACTGCTGGTGCTCGCTCCAGACCAGCACGCCAAGAACGATGGATGCCAGGCCCAACACTCGTACCAGCATGATGAGAGCTTTTGTCAAATTCTTACTCCTCCATGTCTACGATTCTACCCGGCTTGGATTCCGTGGCGTACGGTTCGGTTCGCCGTTCCGGAAGCGGCGGAGCTTAGAATTGCAGGCGCAAAGCAAGTTGAACCACCCGCGGTCCGCCTCCGCCGAGCCCCGGATTGCCCTGGGCCACATCGGGCGTCTGGGTGATGAGGCCAAAGGTGGAAGACGATGGATCGTAGCTGCCGTTGGGCAGCGCGAAGTTGGGATGGTTGAAGATGTTGAAGAACTCTGCCCGCAACTGGGCATTGAGTCTCTCTCCGATTTGGGTCGTCTTCTCCACCGAGAAATCGGTGTTGATGAAGTGCGGCCCAAAGATTGCGTCGCGGCCCAGGTCTCCAAACGTTCCGTCTGCCGGCTGCGAGAAGGCGGCCGGATTCAGATAGCCGGTTGCGGGAGTCCAGTGCGGCAGAATTGGATTGACGCCGGGAACCACGTTGGGACGCTGGCGGTAGTTGTATCGTCCGCTGGTGTCATTGGCATTGGCAATCGGAATCGGGCGGCCGCTTTGCAGGCTTGCAATGGCGCCAAGCTGCCAGCCATCGCGGAGACACGACGGGCCCGAGCGAAAGCGCGGCAAGGCGTAGCTGGCGGCAGCCGTCAAACGATGGCGGGTGTCAAACGTGGAGGGTCCGCGCTCGCCGCGGAGGTTGGTGGAATCCTGTGGGAGAGCCGCGCCCGGGGTGAAGTCAATGCCATCGGAGGCATCGTCGAGCGACTTCGACCAGTTGTAGTTGGCAAAGCCGGTCAAACCCTTCCACGAGCGCGCCTTCACCGTGGCCTGCAGGGAATGATAGCTGGACGCCGAGTTGGTTCCCAGTATGTCCATGGCGTAGTAGTTCGGGTTGGGATAGTTGCCGGATGCGTCGGTTTGGTTTTCATCATAGAGGCGGGTGAGATGGGTTCCCTTGGAGCCCACATAGCCGAGCTGAAAAGAGGCAGCCTTGGAGATTTCCTGCTGAATGTTCAGATTCCAGCTCTGTACATACGGAGTGGTGAACCTGGGCGAAGTGATGAAGATGTCATAGGGGCCGCTGGTGACCGGGGTAAAGACCGGACCCACGCCGGTGACCCAGGGGGTTGGGTTGAAGTTCAGCGGAAATACCGGCTCGGGGCCGATGGGATTGGTCGTGATACCGGCGACGTTGGTGTAGTTGGCGGTGATCTCGTCTTGCGGAATGTAGTCGTAGTAGAGGCCGTACCCGGCGTGCACGACGGTGCCCGGCAGAAGTTCCCATGCGAGTCCGACGCGGGGCGAGAAGTTGGCCAGCTTCCGCTTCCATGCGCCGCTGACGCCACCGCTGCCAACCAGGTGCAGGAAGCCGTCGCTGCCAAGCTCAGACAGCAGATTGTTCTTTTCCGAGAGCGGTCCAAAATACTCCCAGCGCACGCCCAGATTGAGGGTCAGCCTGCTGGTGGCCCGGAAATCGTCTTGCACAAACAGCGAAGCGCCATTGTTATAGGTGGTGCGCTGGGTGCTGCCGGTGTAGGCCGAGGCGCTGATGTTGCCGGTGAAGTAGCCGTAGAGGGTGTCGACCACCGGGTCCCCGGTGTAATTGGGCTGGCCTGGCGAGGTGCCGTTGACATAGAGCAGGCCGCGCTCCAGGTTGTTGTTAAAACCGTCCACGGACATGCGCCGGAATTCGCCGCCGAACTTCAGGATGTGCCGGTTGCGGGTCCAGGTGAAATGATCGAGCAACTGGAAGGTCTGGCTGACGCGTCCGCGCGGAATGCTGTAGGCCGAGGCGCCGAAATTTTCCAGAATGCCGTTGAAGTCGATCTCCGGCAGTCCGTTTTGTCCCGTGCCCATGTTCAAACCAAGCGATGCCGGATTGACATTGGCGTCGGCGCCGGCAAAGCTGGTGCGGTAGCGCGTGTAGCCGAAGCGCAATTCGTTGAGCTTGGCGGCGGTAAAGGCGGAGAGCAGGCTGGCGGAAACCACCTGCACCCGGGTGGGCGAGACCTGCGCGAAATCCGCGATGCGCGAGCCCGCGCCGTAGCCTTCGCCTCCCAGCGGAAAGACCTGCTGGCTGCTGCTGTAGGCGTAACGCGCCGTCAGGGTTTCATGATCGCTGAACTGGTGATCGACCTTGCCGATGGCGCTGTTCAGGTCGTTCTTATCCTGATCGACGCCGTTTGCCGTACCAATACCGCCCTCGGTGCCGGTGGCAGCCGGGAAGTATTTGGTCAGCAGGTTGACCAGCGCGGGATTGACCGAGCCCTGGGCCGACTTCGCCAGGGCTTCGGCCTGGGTGATCTGCGCCGTGGTGGGCACGAAGAACAAGAAGTTGCTGGTGACACGCTCGCGCTGGCCCTCGTAGGCGCCGAAGAAGAAGGTGCGGTTTTTTGCGATGGGACCGCCCAGCGAACCGCCAAACTGATTGTTCTTGAAGGGACTGTGCGGATTGGATGAGCCGTCCGGGTTTTGCTTCACGTCGAAGTAGTTGCGGGCGTCCATCGCCGAGTTGCGCAGATATTCGAAGAGCGTCCCGTGGAATTGATTGCCGCCGGACTTGGTCAGGACGTTGACGGCGGCGCCGCTGTTGCGGCCATACTCGGCCGGAGCCTGGGTCTGGAGATTGAACTCCTCGATGGCGTCGATGGGCAGCAAGGAGGCGGGCGCGCCGGTGATTCCCACCTGGTTCAGGGCTGAGTTGTTGAAGAATGGATCGTTATTGTCGGTGCCATCCAGCAGGTAATTGTTGGAGCGGTCGCGATTGCCGTTGATATTGAATTGCCCGAAGCCTTTTTCCGTTCCGGCAACTCCCGAGCCTTCCACGGTGACGCCGGGGGTGAGAGCAACCAGTTTGCCGAAGTCACGTCCATTCAGAGGAAGATCGATGACGAGCTTGTTTTCGATGACCTGCGAAAGCGTGTCGCTGGAAGACTCGAGCAGCGGCGCCACGGCCTGAACCTCGACGGCCTGCTGCACCTGGGCGACCTTGCCGAGGTTGAAATCCAGCGCCGTATCCACGCCAACATCCACCTTTGCCGTCATTTTGACTGGCTCCAGATTGGCGCTGGAGGCCGTCACCTCATAGTTTCCGGCCGCCAGTTCGTTGATTGCATACCTGCCGTCGGAGGCCGTGGTCGCGCTGCGCGTCTGCGCGGTCCGGAGGTTTCGCGCCTGGACGGTGGCACCCGCAATGGCGGCGCCGGAGGCGTCCTTCACCTGTCCGCGCAGCGATCCGCGAAAACTCTGGCCCAGCGAAGCCGCGGCAAGAGCGAAAAGGATGAAGAGTAAGAGTGAGCTGGATCGTATCTTTGTCATCATGGTTTCTTGCTCCTGAAATGAGTTGCGGAACCGCTTACCGGGCCGGGACCTTGACCGGCAGATCGAGCGTGGCGGGAACCTTCACCTGGTAGCGCATGGCAAAGCTGCCCTGGTTGACGGCAAGACCCAGGCGGCCACGGGAATCGATATAAAACAGCGGGGTGCCCAGGGGTACGTCGCTGAAAGTCTTTACAAATGGAATTTCCAGCGGCTCGCCCGCAAGAGTGAATTTCACCTTGTCGCCGAGGGCGTAGCCCAGGCTGGCAAAGTCCGCGCGCGTCACGTTGGTCACCAGGTTTCCAAAGGGACCGTCGGTGCCGATCACGGTTGCCACGATGCCATGCGCGTCGAGCACGGCTTTGCGAATTTCCAGGCGCACCAGTTTGGTCACGTCCAGCGCCGGGCCGACCTGGGCCGGATCATCGCCGCGCGCCAGGTGCGCGCCTACGGGAGAAAAGATGTCGCGTCCGTGGAAAGTGGACGACAGCGCGCTGCCGATCATCCAGGCAGGGTTCTGCACCTCGTAGGCTGCGTCAATTCCGTCCTGGTCCGCGACCATCGTCAGCACTCCGTTGTCCGGCAGCACAAAGTACTGGCCGCGCCGGGAGCGGGCGACGATCGCTTTGCGCGTGCTTCCCACCGTTGGGTCCACGACCACCACGAAGACTGTCTGCGGCGGAAAATACGGCGTGGTGCCAGCCAGGAAACGGGCCGCATCCAGAATATTGAACGGGGTCACGTCATGGGTGAGATCGACGATGCGAAGCTCCGGCGCAATGCCCAGCATCACGCCCTTGCAGATGGGCACGGAATCGTCCACATGACCGAAGTCGGTCATGAAGACCACGGTTGGGTGCGGCGGCGCCGTGGCGGGCGTGGTTTGCGGAAAAATGCAGCCACACAACAAAACCATCAGCGCAACCAACGGGAGAACGCGAACTCGCATCTTGATCTGCTTCCTTTCCCGATGATCCCAAGACATTGCTCCGGCCCTGGGGACAGACACAGCGGCACGCGCACCGGTGAGCGGGGCGCGTGATCGTTGAACTCTGTGCCAATCGGAGAAACTTACCTGGGCACATTCACGCCGCGCCGCCTATGGCCGCAACCGATGGCGCGACAGAATCGACAGGCTTCCCGGGCGTGAATAAGGATATCCATTGTAATGGGTTCTTACCGTACGGCGGTATTTTACTCTAGTCTTTCGCCTCGCGGTTGTCGAGAGTTTCGCGGATTTCAGGGTACACTCCAGCATGCGCTTCCAGTGCCAGCCCGGATGCATCCTCTGCTGTGAGCAGAAGGGTTTCGTATATTTGAACGGCGACGACATTGGACGCATCGCGCTTCACCTGGGAATCACGCGTACGGAGTTCCGGCGTCGTTATCTGTGCGGCAGGGCGCCGCTGCTGCGCTTGCGTAAGCCGCGCCTGAAGCAGTGCCCTTTCCTCGCCGCCGGCGGCTGCTCGGTGCATGCGGTCAAGCCGCTGCAATGCAGTGCCTTCCCCTTCTGGCCGGAGTTGCTCGTCCGCGGCAGCCCGCGGCGCGAGGCCGCCAGGTACTGCCCCGGAATGGGCAAAGGCCCGCTCGTCAATCTCGAATCCGCCGGCGCGATCGCCAGCCAGGTGCAGCGGGCATTTCCTCAACTCTACGATGAGAAGCCGTGAGGAGTTCCAATCCGCGCGATACCCGGAATGGCATGGGCGGGGAAAATTAGCGCACCGGGGAAGCCATTCGTTGAAGCATCTCCTGTCACTTGAGCATCTATCGGAATAGTGTCGCTTATCGCTTTTGTATCTATCGCCGTAGCATCACCTAACAGTTTTATGCGCTCTTTTGATTCTGCTGATTGTGGAGGACCCTTGTGCTTGTTGCAATTCTGAAGGAAGCGAGGCCGGACGAAACTCGCGTGGCGCTGATGCCCGACGCGGTGAAAGCGCTGGCCGGAAAAGGATTTAGCGTTGCCATTGAAAGCGGCGCGGGACTGTACTCCGGAGCCAGCGACGCCGACTACGAGGCCGTTGGCGCCAGCATTGCAACCGACCGCGCCCAGTTGCTGGCCTCTGCCGACGTGGTTCCCGTGGTCAACGCCCTGCCCGCCGCGGACCAGGAAAAACTGAAGAGCGGCAGTGTGATGATCGGCTTCCTGCGCCCGCTGGACGACCCGGCGGCGCTCGGGATCGCCGTCGAGCGCGGGGTCACGCTGTTCTCCATGGAGTTGGTGCCCCGCATTACGCGCGCCCAGTCGATGGATGCGCTCTCGTCGATGGCGACGGTGGCCGGATACAAGGCGGTCATCATGGCCGCCGATCACCTTCCCAAACTTTTTCCGCTGCTGATGACCGCCGCCGGAACCATTCCCCCGGCCAGGGTTCTGGTGCTGGGCGCAGGCGTTGCCGGATTGCAGGCCATCGCCACCGCCCGCCGCCTTGGCGCCGTGGTGGAAGCCTATGACGTGAGGGCCGCCGCCGGGGAACAAGTGAAGTCACTGGGAGCCAAGTTCATCGAGGTCGATCTGGGTGGTCTCCAGACCGAGGACAAGGGCGGCTACGCCAAGGAGTTGAGCCCGGAGGCGCTGGAGTTGGGCCGGCAGGCCATTGCCAAGGCGGCAAAGATCTCGGACATCGTGATCACCACGGCGCAAGTTCCCGGACGCCGCGCTCCGCTGATGATTGCCACGGCGGCGGTGGAGGAGATGCGCCCCGGCTCGATTATTTTCGATCTGGCGGCGCCCGCCGGAGGCAACTGCGAGGTCACCAAGGCGGGTGAGACCATCGTCTACCACGGCGTCACCATCTTCGGCCCGGCCAACATTGTGGCCCTGATGCCGGTGCACGCCAGCATGCTGTACTCACGCAACGTGAGCAACTTTCTGCAACTGATTCTGAAGCAGGGCGAACTGGTCATCGACCACGCCGACGAGATCATCAAGGGATCGTGCGTCGCCCATGCCGGACAGGTTGTGAACGAAAGAGTTTCCGCGGCGCTCAAGGCGCGCGCGTAGCCCGCCGCAGTTGGAGGAAATTGTGAGTCCACTGGTACGAATCGCCATGCAGGTCAGCCAACCATCCGCCTCCGAAGCGATGGATCCGATGGTCCTGATCGCTGCTCTATACGTTTTTGCCCTGGCCGCGTTTCTGGGCTACCTGGTTATTTCCCGTGTTCCGCCGCTGCTGCATACGCCGCTGATGTCGGCCACCAACGCGATCTCGGGTATCTCGCTGGTGGGCTCGCTGGTCATCGCCGGCTCCTACCAGTTTGACTACCACAAGCTGATCGGCGGAGGCAGCGCGGCGCATGCGTCCATGGCAACGCTGATGGGCTTTGTCGCGGTCTTCACGGCTACGGTCAACGTGGTCAGCGGCTTTGGCCTCACCGACCGCATGTTGAAGATGTTCCGCAAGGAAATCAAAGGGAAGGAGGCCCACAAGTAATGGACCCCGCGACCCAGGCAGCGCAGCACTTTGCGCAAGCCCCGAATTACATTCTTGAATTCACCTATCTGATCGCGTCCATTCTGTTCATATTCGGTCTGAAAGGACTGAGCCACCCGGACACGGCGCGCCGGGGCATGTTCCTGGCCGAGGGCGGCATGGCCGCAGCCATCATCGGCACGCTTTTCCATCACAATATCCAGTTCTTTGGATGGATCATTACCGGACTGATCCTGGGCTCGCTGGTTGGCGCGGCCTTTGCCATCTGGGTTCCGATGACCGCGATGCCGCAGCGAACCGCGCTTTCGCACGCTTTTGGCGCCATTGCCGCGGCGCTGGTGGGCATTGCCGAATTCACCATGCACGCCCAGACCATGTCGCTGTTCACGCGCAGCGCGCTGGGCCTGGAGGTGATGCTGGGTTCGCTGACCACCACCGGCTCGCTGATCGCCTGCGGAAAATTGCAGGGCATTATTCGCGGAACTCCGGTCCAGTTCAAGGGACAGCAATACCTGAATCTGCTGATTTTTCTCAGCATGGCGGGCTGCTTCGGCTACTCGCTTTACGATCCTTCGGCCACGGCATTCTTTTACGGCATGGTTGCGCTCGGATTCCTTTTCGGCATCATGCTGGTCATTCCGATTGGCTCGGCCGACATGCCGGTGGTGATGTCACTTTTAAACAGCTATGCCGGGCTATCATCGGCCGCCACCGGATTTGTGCTGGGCAACAACATCCTAATCATTGCCGGCACGCTGGATGGATTCTCAGGCTTCATCCTTTCGATCCTGATGTGCAAGGCGATGAACCGGTCGATCACCAACGTTCTGTTCGGCGGCTTCGGCGCCGTGCATCACGCCGCGGGCGCGGGCGCAACCGGGGAGATGCGCGAGATTTCTCTGGACGACGCGGCGGTGCGGCTGGCCTACGCCAGCAAGGTCGTCTTCGTGCCCGGCTACGGCCTGGCCACCGCCCAGGCGCAACACGCCGTGCGCGACCTGGCCAACGCCCTGGAAGACCGCGGCATCACCGTGAAATACGGCATCCACCCCGTGGCCGGACGCATGCCCGGACACATGAACGTACTGCTGGCCGAGGCCAACGTTCCCTATGGCGAGTTGTACGAGATGGAGCAGATCAATCCCGAGTTCCCCACCACCGACGTTGCCGTGGTTGTGGGCGCCAACGACGTGGTGAACCCGGATGCGCGCGACAATCCCAACAGCCCCATTGCGGGAATGCCGATCATCGAAGTGGACAAGGCAAAGTCTGTCATCGTGCTCAAACGCGGACAGGGACGCGGCTTCTCCGGCCTGGAGAATCCCCTGTTCTTCAAGCCTGTCACCAGCATGTTGTACGGAGACGCGAAGTCGACGCTGGCCCAGCTGACGCAGCAGGTCAAGAACGTCTGAGCAGGAATCGCTGCAAGGCAAAAACCCCGCAACGGCGCGGGGATTTTGTCTTCAGTGGGCGATCGGCGAAAGCGCGCGCCGGCCTCGGCTGGGTGTTATCGTATCCGGCATGAGGGTGCACTCTGCAATGCTTCAGGATGCGGAGCACAGGGCGCAGCCTTCCGGAGAACTGGGTTAGGCAGCTATCCTACCTGCACCGCCAGCATCGAGATGGAGCCGCCATCGAAACCCTCGACCGGAAAGCTCACCCGCTCGGCGGGGCGCCTGGCGCCGATGATGTAGAGCAACGGCAGGTAATGGTCCGGCGTGGGCACGGCGAGCAGTGCGTCCTGTCCGAGATGGCGTTGGTAGTCGATGAGCGCCGCGGACTGATCCGCCAGGAGCATTTCCTTGACTCGCTGCTCGAAGGCAACCGCCCATTCATACGGTCCAGCCGACGGGGCTCTCCATGCAAAGGCCTGGAGGTTGTGCACCACATTGCCGCTGCCCATGATGAGAACGCCCTCCTCGCGCAACGGGGCGAGGCGGCGGCCCAGTTCGAAGTGGAACGCGGCGGGTTGAGTCGCGTCAATGCTCAGTTGCACGACCGGCACATCTGCCTTTGGGTAGACGTGGCGCAGCACCGACCAGGTTCCATGATCGATTCCCCATTTTTCATCGAAGCGGACCGGCAGCGGCGCCAGTATTTCCGCCACCCGGGCGGCCAGTTGTGGATCGCCTGACACGGGATACTGCAACTGGTAAAGCTCTTTCAGGAAACCGCCAACGTCGTGAATCATCTTGGGAGTGCTGCTGACGGTTACCGCAACTTCTTCGATGAGCCAGTGCGACGAGATGGAAAGAATCGCCTTGGGGCGGGGAAGATTGGCTCCGACAGCCTCCCACTGGCGGGTGTAACCGTTGCGGCGGTTGGCGTTCAGTGGATTGCCGTGCCCGAAGAAAATGGCTGGCATGGGAGCAGACATGAGGGTTCCTCTTGTCCCATTCTCCCAGAAACTCAACCGTTGCGGGAATTTTCCGTGGTTCCCCCGCCAGGGCAGGGATCGTGTGCCCACGGCCTGGCGCATTTGTTCCAGGGCGAGCATGGAGTTGGCCAGCGCCGCAGCCGCCAGAGCAACTCCCCCTCCAGAAGGCGCTTGCCCCTGAAAAAACCGAGCTGGCACCCGTAATTTCTGCGAGAGTTGCAACCGCGCATCAAACCGCTCCATCCTGCCCCGGACGCCAGTGACAAACGTCACGCGGAAACAGCGGCGAATGACCCGAGATGATTCCGGGAATTAGTTTCACTACGATCGATGTTCCGTGGTCACGATGCGTGGCGGGAGGTAACCTTTAGAATCAAGGTTATCTTTCGATACCCAGGCTATCTTTGAGCTTGAAGACCTCCAGATTGTGCCGGGTTCGGAGAAGCTAGGAAGACGATATGCGACTCTCCGCGGCTCTTTCCATCTACACTGCTTCCAACCGGCGAAGGCTGCTGATTCTATCCGGCTTGATGGTAGTGGTGATCGCCCTGGTGGACTGGTGGACCAAGCCCTACATTTCCCTTGGCTTCCTCTACCTGTTCCCGATCATGATGGCCGGCGGCTTGCTGTCGCGCCCGCAGATCGTCAGCTTTGCCGCGCTGTGCGCCGTGCTGCAGGAGGAGTTCAGCAACCTTCCGTCCGGTGACGCCTGGCCGCGGTTGATCCTCTCCTCGGCGGGATTCATCGGCACCGGCTTGTTCATTTACGAGTTGCTGCGCAATCGCCGGATGGTTCTGGAAAACCTGAACGAAATCGAGACCCAGGTACAGGCGCGCCGCGAGGCCGAGGAGCAGTTGCAGGTACTGGTGGAGAGTAGCCCGGCGGCCATCGTCACGCTGGATTCGGATGGAACCATTCTGCTGGCCAATGAAGCGGCCCAGGAGATGCTGGCTTCCGGTGACCCCGCCTTGCCGGGTCAGAACGCCCGAGCCTACATGCCGGCTTTGTGTTCTGCCGTCCAGTCCGGAAACTGGAAGAACTTTCGCACCACTCTGCAGTGCAAGGGACAGCGCAGCGATGGCGAAGTATTTCTCGCCGGCGTCTGGTTTTCCACCTACTCGTCGAGTTCCGGCAACCGGCTGGCCGCAATCTTCGTCGATCTCTCGGAAGACCTGCGGAGCCGCGAGGACCTGAACCTGGACTACCTGCTGACCAACACGAGAATCCTGATGAGCGCCGTTTCTCACGAGATCCGCAACCTCTGCGGCGCAGCCATGGTCGTGCACAAAAACCTTACGAAGGTAAGCGCACTGCGGGGAAATGCCGACTTCGAGGCCATGGGAACCTTGATTCAGGGTCTGGAACAAATCTCCGCCATGGAACTGCGCGGCTCCTCCGAGCAACGACGCTCGGCCATCGAGCTAACCTCCGTGCTGGACGAGTTGCGAGTGCTGATTGAAACCGTTGGCCGCGAACAACAGATCACCATGGAGTGGGAGGAAACCGGCAAACTTCCCCTCGTCTGGGCCGACCGCTACGGCCTCATGCAGGTTTTCCTGAACCTTGCCAAGAACAGCATTCGCGCCATGGAAGGCGTTGCCGCAAGGCGGCTCACCATCGGCGCTTCGGTGCAGCAAGACTCGGTCATCGTGCGCTTTGAGGATACCGGAACCGGGATTGCCAATCCCGAGAGTCTGTTCCGGCCCTTTCAAAAAGATGCGCAAGCCACGGGACTGGGCTTATATGTCTCGCGCGCCCTGCTGAAAAGTTTTGGCGGCGATCTTGTCCACGAACACCGGGAAAGTGGGTGTTGTTTTAATGTAGTGTTGGAAAGGGTGAGCCATGCCGATGGGGCTGCCAATCTCTGAGAACCGGGCAAAGATCCTGCTGGTCGATGATCACGCTCTATTTCGCGAAAGCCTGGCCCGCTTTCTCAACAGTGAACCTGGCTTGAGGGTTGTGGGAGGTTGCGCCACCATCGAGGACACAACGGAATTTCTGAAGGCAAACCAGGTGGACATTGTCCTCCTCGATTTCGATCTCGGCCAGCGTGACGGCGCCGACTTCATGCGCGCGGCCGAGAGTATCGGCTACCAGGGACGAGTTTTGCTGGTGACCGCTGGCGTGGACGAAACCCGGGCCGCGGATCTGATCAAGCGCGGCGTCGCTGGCGTCTTCCTCAAGCACGACTCGCCCGCCATGCTGGTGGACGCAATCCGCGAAGTGTTGGCGGGGAGGGTTTCCTTCGACCAGGACTATCTGAGGAAAATTGTCGGTCGCGCTACCAAGGCGGAAGTACCACGTACAAACAAGCTTACGGAACGCGAGCAGCAGGTGCTCGTGAGTGTCTTTGAGGGACTTGGAAACAAGCAGATCGCCGAACGCCTGCAGGTATCCGAGAGTTCCGTCAAGGCCACTCTGCAACAGCTTTTCCAGAAAACAGGCGTCCGAACCCGGAGCCAACTCGTTAGAATTGCGCTCGAACAGTACCGCGATCTGATCTGAACTCTAAGCCGGGGGAGGACCGTCTTTCTTGGCGGCCGCAGCCTTGGCAGGATCGTCGTTGACGGCGTCCTTGAAGTTCCTGATTCCCTGTCCCAGCCCTTTGCCAAGCTCCGACAATTTGCTTGGGCCAAAGATAAGCAGGGCAATGAACAGGATCACAAGCAAATGCATCGGTTGCATAAGTCCTTCAAACATCTAAAGCCTCCCAATCACCCTCGGTGCACGCGTAGGTTGCGTAGTTCAATCACGTTAGCAACTGGCATTCCTGAAAGCTGTGCGGTGCTTCACAATTCTAGACTATCTTTTGATAGCCGGTCTGGATATTCTCCAGAAGGTACAGCGATGCACTCACGGGAATATGAATCCCCACCCCAGATCTATGCCACTGTAAACAGTTTACGCCTCCCGGCAGCGCGAATCCAGTCGCCGCGCCACGGGGGCCTCAATTAAAAGGACTTGCCTCTTCGCGGGCGGACTCCATGGGCCCGCGGTTGGCGGATTGGGGAGGCGGACACTGTAGTTGTGGCGGGCACCCAAAACCCTGTCGAGTGCCAGCGAGACGCTGACTTGGCGTATCCAGCAGACGGCTCTTATTGCAGAGAGATAACTTGCAAGACAGGGTGCAGGGATATTTGCCGGGTTCGGCCCTGACCTTCCGGTTTTCATTTGCGCAATCGAAACAGGACTCAACGGATCAATCGCGTTGGCTGCAAAACTGTGCCAGAGTGGACCGCCGGGCAACTCTTGTCCCGGCTCCATTCCCCCACAGACCGCCAGCCGGAATGCCGCCCTGCAACCCATTGAGCGGATGGCCGCACCTCTGCCTGGGGATGGCGGATTTGCGGGCCGGACCCCGGCAGGGCGAAGCAATAGGACTGCCATAAGGTCCTACGGCTGCGCTTCTGAAGGATCCAGCTCCGCGACAATCCGGGTCTGGCATGGAGATCGATTACCCGCAGTTACTGCTGCTGCTGATCGGTTGTTGTGCTCGTGGTCGTTGTGGTGTCGCGCTGCACATCATCGTGCCGTGGCTCGGCGGTCGTGGTTGTTGTCTCGGTTTGCTTCACACGCTTGTGGTGGTGGTGCCTGTATTGCGTTGTCTTGGTATCAGTCGTCTGGGTGGTCTCGGCCCGCGGCGGCGCATCCTGTGATGTCGTCGTGGTGCTGGATTGCGTGCTGGTGCTCTGCGCCATTGCCGGCAGGGGCAGGGCAAACACGAAGAGCGAGCCCAGGACGGCAGCAAATAACTTCTTGGATTCCATTCGATTCTCCTTGTGGTACGTCGTCAGAGAATATGGTAGGGCTCTCCTTACAACTTAATCTGTGCATAGTTGCTCACTCCTCCGGCTCCTTTGGAGGAAGATGGAGGCGTATCCGCGGTAAAGGAGGGTGAACTGGCGAAGCCTGCGCTTCGAGCACTTGCAACCACGCCGCAACCTCTTCACGAAGCGGTCGGACTTCGACGCCTGCAAACAGCGCGGGATAGGACTCCAGCTTCCGCAGGGCCGCCTTGAGCAGGGAAACAGCGCCTCGTAAGTTGTTTCGCTGAAGATGATGGAATGCCGCGGCCATCTGGATCAGCGCTTGCAGAAAGCTCTTTTCCGGCTCCTGGCACTCGAGCCAGACAATCTCCCAGTGTTCGTGAGCAAGAAAGAACTCCTGACGTTGATAGCACTGTAGTCCGTCGGCAAGCGGCTCCAGATTCCAGTCAAGCTTCATAACGTCCGTCATGGGCGAGAGAGAAAGTACCATATCCGCAGCCACGGGCCAGGCCGCTCTCGGATGGATGCGCTGAGGAGCCGTCGCCGGCTTACGAGGTCCGCGCCAACTTCTGCGAATAGAACGAAGCGCCCTGGTAGCCGGCCTCGGCCTCGCGGGCAAAGGAAATCATGTGGTGCGACACCAGGCTCACATGAATCACCGTCTCGATATCGCCGCTCTTCAACGCCGGCTTGGCCATCCGCCAGAAGACGTCGCGGTAGTCACTCTGCATGCCCACCTTCACCACCAACTTCGCCAGGGTAGACAATCCCCTCCAGAGGTTGGCCAGCTTCAGCTTGCCAGTCGGCGGAATCTCAATCCGGTGGGGATAGGTATGCTCCTGGTTATAGCGAAAGCGCCGGTAAATGGCCTCGGGCGCAAATGCCGTGCAGAAGGTCCGGCGCCACATCCCGACCACGTCCTCATACGGCAGCTTGAAGTCCACGTTGGACTCGCGTCCTTCGGCCTCGATCAACCGTCCCTCGGCCTGAAGGCGGCGGTACAAGGGAGTGCGCGGCAACGCCTCCAGCAAGTTGATGGTCAGTACTGGTATCTGCGATGCCTCCACAAATTCCAGGATCCGATCCGGGGTTGTGTAGTCGTCCGTGTCCAGACCCATGATCATTCCCGACACGACCTCGATGCCAAAGCTGTTCAGCGTCTTCACCGCCTCCAGCATGCCGATCTCATTGTTCTGGTCCTTGACCATCGCCTTCAGAGCCGCCGGGTCCGGCGTCTCGATGCCACAGAAAACGGTCCAGAACGATGCCTCGCGCATCATCTCCAGCAGGTCAACCGACCTGGCGATATTCAGGGTCGCCTCGCAGGCAAACTCCACGGGATACTTGTTGCGCTTTTGCCACTCGATCAGATGTGGCAGCAATTCCTTGGCTGCCTTGCGGTTTCCTACAAAATTGTCATCCACGAAATATACCGCTCCCACGCACCCGTCCTCGACAATCACGTCGAGCTCGGCCAGCACTTGCTGGGGCGTCTTCAGGCGCGGGTTGCGGCCATAGAGTTCCGGGATATCGCAGAACTCGCAACGGTACGGGCAGCCGCTGGAAAACTGCACGCCAGCCAGGAAATAGCGCGACATTCCGGCCAGTTTGTAGGCGGGGACCGGAAACTGGTTCAGCGCGACCCGCTCTGTCGTGGTGAAGCGCTGCTGCGCGGGCGGCCGTTCCGGGCTGGCAGCCAGGGTCGCGATCAGCGCGTCGGTTGCATCGCCCAGTTCACCAAGATGGAGGTAATCGAACTCCGGATAATACTCCGGGCTGGCCGACACCGACGGGCCGCCCAGCGCCGTTACCTTGCCCAAGGCGTGCGCGCGCCGGTTGATGTCGTTCATCTGCCGTCTCTGGATGTGCATCCCGCTCACCAGCACCGCGTCAGCCCAGCGAAAATCCCGCTCCTTTACCGGCCCCACGTTTTCGTCGACGAACCGTACCTCCCAATGCTTGGGGAGATAGGCGGCGATGACCAGCAATCCCTGCGGAGGCATGAACGCCTTCACGCCCAGCAGCGGATAGGCATTGTGAAAGCTGCCAAAAGACTTGGTATAGCTTGGAAATACGCACAGAATGCGGCGGCGAACGCCATCGGCGTCCGCCGCAATCGGTCGCGCGCCGGATTTAGCTTCGCGAATCTGCTCCAGCTCCATCGCCGCTCCCTGGTTATTCCGACACCGATCACTTCTGAGTGTTCCGCATCATAGATGGTTCAGAGAATGCCTCTAGAAATTCACCACCAGCCCGGTCGAGATTCTGGCATCCCCCTGCCGTCCGCCGTGGAAGCGGGTTTGCAGCCAGTCGCCTTGCACCCGCCACGACAGCAGCGGAATCAGCTTGTAATCGACACCGCCGCCGATGGCGTCGGCAACGCAGGTCTCACCGTAGGAGTAATCCAGCGCATCCTCATGGAGGTGTCCGATGCCGACCAACGCGGTTGCAAACGGCCGGATCTTTCCCACCGTAACCGAAACGCGCGGCCCGAACAGAAAGCTCTCCACGCGCGTCGTTGAATTGGTAGTCCCTGTGCCCCCGAAAATGTGGATGACGGGCATTTGCAGGGTTCCATACTGGGTTCCCAGATCGGCGACAAATCCAAGGTTCGGTGTGAACTTGCGTTCCGCCGATAACTCCCACCCGTTTAGATTGCCCGTGTTGCTCCACCCCGTGCTGGCGTGATTGAACGAGTATCCAAGGAACACGTTTCCCGCCGACGAAGTTTGCGCGAATCCGGCAGCGCTCATCAACCACAGCGCCAGTACAATCGCAATGCGTTTTGCCAAAGTAGTCTCCTTCTATTTTTCTGAATCCAATATCCGGCCGCGGCAACCATCACCCACGCCCCTTTGAGAACAACAACATCCCAGAAATCGTTTGTCAATACGTTATTGTTCAAACGCATGACACGATACCTAGGCGGAAATCCCCAACGCCTCAAAAATCTGCCTCCGCCTTAACTCTTACGTTAGGAACCAATGGTGGCGGGAGCGGTTCAATCACGTCGTTCCCCATCGGAACTTCATTCCCGGCCGGCACTATTGTAGAATTGTTCGCCGAGCCGTCCGCTGGCTCAACTTTTGCGGGTTGGAACGGAGCTTGCGAAAGAACAGTTACCGGCGCCCTGACGATGAGCCAGAACCAGGAAGTGACGGCTGGTTTTGGATTCCCTGCCCCTCCGCCCAGCAATTGGACTGGAAGACGGACCGGAACTTTTGCTGAAACCATCGTGCAGGATACTGGAACTTGCTCATTCGCTGGATCGGCGATCCTTCCTTTTACCCAAACGGGTACTTTTCTATCCGGCTTAATCCCGGAAAGCTTAAACTTGACCTCAGCTTCCAGGGTTCAGCCTAGATGTTGACTTTATAAGGTGGCGCAGTTTCTAACCAGGGTGAGCCAGGCGGGAGCGGGCAGCCCGGCGGAGGGGAAGAGAGGATATGAGTATGAGAAGGTTTGCGGCAATGATGGTTGCGGTTGCGATGACGATGGCTCCGGCCTGGGCGCAGACGGCCAAGAGCGCCGATGCCGGCAACGCGGCGTACGTGAACAAGGCGGAAGTGGCGAAGGCTGCGTCTGGGCTGAAGGCCGACATCTCGGCCTCGGGCGCCGCCGGTTATGTGCCGGTGTTTACCGACGCCTCGGGCGACCTGGGCAACTCGCTGATCTTCCAATCGGTTTCCGGGGCGGGTAACTTTGTGGGCATTGGCACCAGCGCGCCGGCCGAGGC